>ENA-OQAA01001134-OQAA01001134.1-human-gut-metagenome-genome-assembly--contig:-NODE-1134-length-14768-cov-2.130387_pt1 | contig 14768 bp, 12 predicted proteins | sample MGYA00242489_ERZ504515 | MGnify/ENA primary metagenome ERZ504515 (study PRJEB26092, sample SAMD00036237) | human gut metagenome | host: Homo sapiens | study: EMG produced TPA metagenomics assembly of...
CCTTTAAGAACAAGCGGAGGATACGCAAGCCCAAAGCGAATGGGTGCGGGTGGAGAACACGCAGGAGCCGATTATCAGCGAGCAGGTTTTCCGGCAGGTACAGGAGCAGATCGCAAGCCGCCGGAGGGAGCGCAAGAATGGCACGACACAGATTTTTGCGGGCTGATAAAGTGTGCGGACTGCGGCTGGTCGCTGGCCTACGGGGAGAACAGACAGAACAGCAAGCCCTATGGCTACTACCATTGTAGCAAGAACGGGCAAGGCACACGCCAATGCTCCATGCACTATATCCGCTATGATGTGCTTTACGCCTATGTCCTCTCCCGTCTGCAATACTGGTCGGCGCTGGTACAGCACGATGAAGAACAGCTTTTGAAACGGCTGCTGAACGCCAATGACAAAGGACAGGCCGCCGCAAGAAAAAAACAGGCTGCTGAACTGAAAAAAGCGGAGAAGCGGAAAGCCGAGGTCGATACCCTGTTTGCCCGGATGTATGAGGACTGGGCGGCGGGGCGTATCACAGAATACAACTTCAATATGCTGTCCGGGAAGTACCAAAGCGAACAGGCGGAACTGGAAGAAAAGATTGAACAGCTTCAATCTGCTATTGCCGCTGAAAGCCAGAGTGCCGCAGACGCAGAAAAATGGATTGCCTTGATGAAAGAGTGCGTCAATCCCACGGAACTCACCGCTGAACTCTTGAACACGCTGATTGAAAAAATCCTTGTCCATGAGGCGGTCAAGAACGAGGACGGAAGCCGGGAACAGGAGGTAGAAATCTTCTACCGCTTCATCGGCAAAATTGATTGAATGACACCAATATCTTTAAGTATGTGATACCGGTGCGACCTATCCTGAAATCAAAGCCCGCGTGTTGGAACAAACTGGACTGAAGGTATCTTCCCTGTATATCTCGCAGGTCAAGCAGAAATGCGGTCTGGAGGTACGAGAGAACCACCATAAGGCGAAGTCCGAAAATACGAAGCAGCCCCAGTGCCCACCGGAGAAGGAAGCGGCCATAAGGGATGCGCTGAAATATTTTAAGATGATTTAATTTATTTTAGGGTTTTGACAACTGATAAAGCAGCTCCTGATTTTGAAGTCAGAAGCTGCTTTATCAGTAGAAAGGACAAAGATGACAGAAGCCGAGGTATTTGCATCTTGTTTAGCACTCTCGCATTGCCACTTCTTGGATACGCCATATGAAGGTGACCCTTTTTCTGATGAGCTTAACAGTGGTGCATCAAACGTGTGTCATTACTGTACTATTGACACGCTTTTATCCATAATCGAAAAACAATGCCTTCGTTTTACTGATGTGAGATTTCTAAACGACTCTACTGAATTTCTCGAAATCATCCCATTGATAGAGCATGTACTTACCAACGGCAATTACTCGAGCTCATTCAAACAGTTCTTTTTGCAGCCATCTATAATAGAAGATTTGAAAAGTTATCGTCAATCATATTCTGCCATATCTAATGTTGATCAAACATACAAAGATATGCCTTACCGCACTTATACCTGCTCGCTTTCCAAAAACTGTGATTCTCTTAATATGTGGAACTATTATGCAACTTCATCGGCAGGCGTCAATATTGGTTTTGACTTTGCATGGAATATGTTTGAGGGTAGCAACTCATACAAAACCAACACAGGAAAAAGATTATCAGGTGATATCTGGCTTTCTCGTGGATTGGTAATTTATAATAATTTCGACAAAGAAAAGTGTGTCATCAAATTTTTAGATCATCTATTCAATGTTTATTCCAACCTTCTTCAGTTAAATTTACTAGACAAGTATCGTGCTTTACTGGTTCAGTCTTTTAAGGAACCAATCAACAATATGCGCTGCTTTTTCAAAAACAGCCACTTTGACGGGGAACAAGAATACCGTATTGTTCTAAAAATTCCAGAAGAAACTTTACGTTCTCCAAAATCCAATTCGAATATCGCCGATGTATCTTTCTTCCGTCGCGGAAAAGCTTTGGTTCCCTATGTTGATTATAAATTCAAAAAATCTTCTATCAGTCAAATTGTCATGAACCCTTATAATTGTGAAGACAGCTCCATGATGGAATTGGGCATTCAAGAGCTTCTGACCATGAACAACCTTGACAATGTAAAGATCTACCATTCCAATATTCCTTTGAGAAAATACGACTAATCCATCTTCTATTTCGAGCCCAAGAATTGTTTTTTACAGTTCTTGGCTTTTTTCATACATACAGCCTGCCTGCCATTGTGCAGGCTTTTATTTTGTCCCAAGGAGGTGTTAGATTGATGATTCACCAATCACATGGCAGAAATGCCTCAAACCAAAGGAGTAACGTTTGGCTAATATCTATGGTTATATTCGTGTCAGCACGCGCGACCAGAATGAAGATCGGCAGTTGATTGCATTACGTGAACTCAACATTCCCGAAAAGAACATCTTTCTTGATAAGCAGTCCGGCAAGGACTTCAACTGCCCGCAGTACAAGCGACTGGTGCGGAAATTGAAAAAAACGATCTGCTCTATATCAAGAGCATCGACCGTCTTGGACGCAACTATGCTGAAATTTTGGAGCAGTGGCGATGATCACCCAGACAAAGGGTATCGACATCGTGGTGCTGAACATGCCGTTGCTGGACACCCGGCGGGGTAAAGACCTGATGGGCACTTTTCTGAGCGATATCGTACTTCAGGTACTTTCCTTCGTAGCAGAGAACGAACGCACCAACATCCGCCAAAGGCAGGCGAAGGGCATTGCAGCGGCAAAGGCCCGTGGCGTGAAGTTCGGCAGACCGCCTCGACCATTGCCGGACAACTTCTATGAGGTGCACAAAGCGTGGCGAGCAAAGCAGCTGACCCTGAATCAGGCAGTACAGGCGTGTGGTCTGCCAGCAGGAACGTTTTACAGCAAAGCCATAATATTTGAAAAATCCATTTAACAAACTGCCCAGAGACTTTGGAAAAGCGTACTTTTTCCGTTCGGGCAAACTCGGCGGTTAAAACTTGTTGCGAAGCCTGAGATTTCGCGGTATACTGATATACATATAGAAAGCCCGGAGACTTTGAAAAAGTACACGATTTCAGTCTGGGCAGTTCGGGAAAGGAGCTTCCATGGCACATTTGGATGAGATTACAGTCGGCTGCCAGCTGAACGGCATTGCAGCAAGGGAAACTGTGACAGTTATTGCGGTGCAGTGGTATGGCAATGCAGCACTGGAAGTTACATTCAAGAACAGCCGAGGGCAGCTTGGCAGTCAGATTCTCTATCGTGGAGACGAGGCAACTGTGGATGTGCTAGGCGACAATCTGCCGTGGAGTTTTACTGCCGATGCGGACCGGATGCGCCTTGTTTCGGAAGCATATCGTATTCATCTGGCGCACCTGTTTGACCCGTATCTGGCAGTACATACCTCCGCCATCCAGCCCCTGCCCCACCAGATCACAGCGGTATATCAGGAGATGCTGCCGCGCCTACCGCTACGGTACATCCTTGCGGACGACCCCGGCGCAGGCAAAACCATCATGACCGGTCTGTTCATCAAGGAGCTGATCGCGCGCGGCGATTTGAAGCGTTGTCTGATCGTGACACCCGGCAATCTGGCGGAGCAGTGGCAGGATGAGCTGTTCCGCAAGTTCCATCTTCGGTTCGATGTGCTGACAAATGACCGCATTGAGTCGGCGGTCAGCGGCAACATTTTTACCGAGATGAATTTCTGCATTGCACGGCTAGATAAGCTGTCACGCAGCGAAGCCTTGCAGGAAAAGCTCCGCATCACCGACTGGGATCTGATCGTCTGCGATGAAGCGCACAAAATGTCTGCCACCGTCTGGGGCGGTGAGATCAAATACACCAAGCGATTCAATCTGGGACGACTGCTTTCCGAGATTTCCCGCAACTTCCTGCTTCTGACCGCCACGCCCCACAATGGCAAAAACGAGGATTTCCAGCTGTTTCTCTCGCTGGTGGACCCAGACCGTTTTGAAGGTGCGGCCCGTTCTTCCAACCAGAGCATCGACGTTTCGGACGTAATGCGGCGGCTCGTGAAAGAGGAGCTGCTCAAATTCGATGGCACACCGCTGTTCCCGGAACGTCGTGCTTATACCGTCAACTACGACCTCTCCCCTGCCGAGGGGCAGCTTTATTCCGAGGTCACCAGCTATGTGCAGGAGGAGTTCAACCGGGCAGAGAACCTGAACAACGACCGCAAGGCAACCGTTGGCTTTGCGCTGACCATCTTGCAGCGGCGGCTTGCCTCCTCGCCGGAAGCCATTTATCAGTCCCTGCACCGCAGCGGGAGCGGCTGGAGCACATTCTGGCAGAGGAAAAGTTGGGGAAAGCAGACAATGGCCCGCAGTTCACCCTGCCGGATGACTATGATGAGGACGATTTCAGCGCAGATGAGCTGGAACAGACCGAGGAAAATGTCACCGATCGGGCATCCGCTGCCAGCACCATCCGGGAGATGGAGGCGGAAATTTCCACGCTGAAAAGGCTGGAGCAGATGGCCAATGCTGTGCGGATAAGCGGCGTAGACCGCAAGTGGGACGAGCTTTCCAAGCTGCTGCAGGACGACAGTAAAATGTTTGCCGCCGATGGGCAGCGAGAAAAACTCATTATCTTTACGGAACACAGGGACACCCTGCGCTATCTGACCGACAAAATCCGCACCCTGTTCGGGCACGACGATGCCGTGGTGACCATCCACGGCGGCATGGTGCGGGACGAGCGGCGCAAGGTGGAGGAACTGTTCAAGCAGGACCCGGAAGTGCGCATCCTCATTGCCACCGATGCTGCCGGTGAAGGCATCAACCTACAAAGAGCGCACCTGATGATAAACTACGACCTGCCATGGAATCCAAACCGTTTGGAGCAGCGGTTCGGCCGCATTCACCGCATCGGGCAGACCGAGGTGTGCCACCTGTGGAATCTGGTTTCGGCGCAGACCCGTGAGGGCATGGTGTTCCAACGGCTGTTCCAGAAGCTGGAAGAAGAACGGGGTGCACTGGGCGGCAAGGTGTTTGATATTTTGGGCAAGATGACCTTTGACAACAAACCCCTGCGGGAGCTGCTGATCGAGGCGGTCCGCTACGGCAACGACCCTGCCGTCCGTACCCGGCTGCAGCAGGTCGTAGACAACTCGCTGGACCAGAAAAAGCTCCGGGAGCTTTTGGATGAGCGCGCTCTGACCGATGACACCATGGACGTACAAAAGGTCACCGCCATCCGGGAAGAGATGGAGCGGATGGAGGCGCACAAGCTGCAGCCCCACTTTATCGAGGCATTCTTTCTGGAAGCCTTCTGCTCTGTGGGTGGCAAGATACGCCCTCGCGAGACCGGACGCTACGAGATCACCTTTGTGCCCGCGGCGGTGCGCAGCCGGGATATGCAGATCGGCTTTGGGGAGCCAGTGTTGCAACGATACGAACGGGTGTGCTTTGAAAAAGAGCGCTGCAATGTGCAGGGCATGATCCCAGCCGAATTGCTTTGCCCCGGACATCCGCTGCTGGAAGCCGTCATTGATCTTGTGCGGGAGCGCAACGCTGAGGTACTCAAGCAGGGCACGATTTTTGTGGACGACAGCGATGACAGCACCGACCCCCGGCTGCTGTTTTACATCGAGGATGCCATTCAAGATGGCGTTCTGCTGCCGGGCGGCACCAAGCGGTCATCTCCCAGCACGTCCACTTTGTGGAGCTGAAGGAGGATGGCACCGCCAGCAGCGCCGGTTATGCGCCCTATCTGGATTACCGTGCTCCCACTGAAGCAGAGCGCACCGCTGCTCTGCCCTATATTCAAACACAGGACTGGCTGAAACACGATGTAGAAAACCGCGCCCGGGGCTATGCTATTGCGCAGCTATTGCCCCAGCATTTTGCCGAGGTGAAAGCCGGAAGCAAAAGCTGCTGAACAAGACCGCCAAAGCCGTAAAGGAACGCCTGACCGCAGAAATTCAATACTGGGACTACCGGGCGGCAGACCTGAAGCAGAAGGAAGCCGCCGGCAAGCCCAACGCCCGGCTCAACTCCCAGATGGCGGCCCGCCGGGCAGAAGAGCTAGCCTCCCGGATGCAGAAGCGGCTTGCGGAGCTGGAGACCGAAAAGCTCATCTCCCCTGCCCCGCCGGTGGTGGTTGGCGGTGCGCTGGTGCTGCCCGGTGGGCTGCTCCGGCAGCTGATGGGCACACCGCAGCTGCATTGTCCTGCCAAGGCGACAAACGTGCCATCGAGCTTGCCGCCATGAATGCGGTGATGCAGTTGGAGCAGGCGTTTGGTTACCTGCCGCGGGATGTGAGCGCCCAGAAGGTGGGCTACGATGTGGAATCCACCATTCCACCCCAGCTGCGCAGCGGCGAAGCCTGCCTGCGGTTTATCGAGGTGAAGGGACGCGCCAAGGGTGCCCAGACCGTCACCGTCTCCAAAAACGAGATCCTGACGGGGCTGAATAAGCCGGAGGAGTTTCTGCTTGCCATCGTGGAGGTGGACGGCGCCCACACCCACACGGTCTACCTGAAAAAACCGTTCCGCAACCCGCCGGACTTTACCGCCACCAGTGTGAATTTTGACATAGCCGACCTGATACGCAATGCTGAGGTCATTTACAAAGCATAATGAAAGGATTTACTTATATGGAATACACTGTGGATGAAGTTTATGGTCTTTCTAGAAACATTCCGCTAAATTATGTAGAACGTCATGACGTTGATGAACGCCTTCGTTGCAACCTAAATAGAGACAAACATATCACTATCTTTGGAAGTTCAAAGCAAGGTAAAACCTGTTTGCGAAAGCATTGCCTAAATGAGAACGACTATATTTTGGTGCAGTGCAGCAATCGATGGTCATTATCGGATTTGAATGCCAACATCTTAAAGCGTGCCGGATATGAGTTAACTGAATCCACCAATGTAACCTATGAAGGCAAAGCCAAGGTTAGTGCGTCTGTTAAGATTTTAGATGCAACTCTTGGTGGCGAGGCCGGTGGTGGAGCAACAAAAAATGTCACGCATCGTCAGTTGGAACTGGACTTGTCAGATGTAAATGATATTATTGGTGCTTTGAACGAAGCCCGCTTTCATCAATATATTGTACTCGAAGATTTTCATTATCTTAAAAGCGAAGTACAAAAAGATTTTGCGATTGAATTAAAAGCCTTCCATGAGAGTTCCGAGCTGTGTTTTATAATCGTTGGTGTTTGGTTGGATGAAACAAACTCGTTATTTATAACGCGATTTAACCGGACGAATTGTTCCCGTTAATGCCGATTTATGGAATGAAGATGAGCTTCGAGAAGTGATTCAAAAGGGAGAAGACTTTTTAAACATTCGTTTCAAAGAGTCTTTTACAAGTGAAGCCATTAAAGCAAGTTCCGGAAATGTTTATATCGTCCAAGAAACTTGTCACCGTGCCTGTAATGAGTCTGGAATTCACAAAACCGTTGTGGGTGAACGGCGGCTTGTTGGTGATGGACTAAATGCCAGAAGTCTCGTTGCTGAAATTATTCAGGAGCAATCTGGAAGATATAATGCCTTCATTACAAATTATGCAAGTGGTTTTCAGGAAACCGCACTTGCTATGCACAAATGGTTGCTATACCCCATTCTAACATCAAGCATTGAGGAACTTTCCAAAGGTCTTACTTACAGAAGTATTCGATCAAAGATCACGAGTGGACATCCACAAGGCAAAAATCTTAATCCGGGGAATATTACGCAGGCATTAAAAGCAGTTTCTTCTTTACAGCTTTCTAAGTCGATACAACCAATCATTCTTGACTATGACGAATCGAATTTAACCCTTCATATTGTAGATAAAGGTTTTTTAATTTGGTTGTCCATGCAAGACCGAAACGAACTTCTCTCAACCGTGGGTCTGCCTGAAATGACTTAACTAAGAATTGGAGATAATTAATGTCTAAAAAGCTGATTGAAGTTACCCTTCCGCTGGAAGCGATCAATGCGGAAGCAGCGCGCGAAAAATCCATCCGTCATGGGCACCCGTCCACCCTGCACCTGTGGTGGGCACGGCGTCCGCTGGCGGCGGCACGCGCTGTGATATGGTCCAGCCTTGTGGACGACCCCTCTGCCCACCCGGAACTGTACCCCACCGAGGAGACCCAGAACGCCGAGCGTCAAAGGCTGTTTACCATTCTGGAAAAGCTGGTCAAGTGGGAAAACTCCAACGACCGGAGGTGCTGGACGCCGCCAAAGCGGAGATCCTGCGCTCTACCAATAACAACCCGCCGGCCTTGCTGGATCCCTTTGCGGGCGGCGGTGCCATCCCGCTGGAAGCCCAGCGGCTGGGGCTGGAAGCCCACGCCCACGACCTGAACCCGGTGGCGGTAATGATCAACAAGGCCATGATCGAGATCCCGCCCCGGTTTGCCGGGCAACCGCCGGTCAACCCGGACAGCTGCGCCAAACTGGATGCCGCCGGGGGCTGGAAGGGAGCGCAGGGGCTTGCCGCTGATGTGCAATATTACGGCGAGTGGATGAAGCGGGAGGCCTTCCGCCGCATCGGGCACCTGTACCCCAAGGTAAAAATACCCCATGAACTTGGCGGCGGCGAGGCCACCGTCATTGCGTGGATCTGGGCACGCACCGTCAAATGCCCCAACCCCGCCTGTGGCTGTGAGATGCCGCTGGCTAGTACGTTTGTGTTGTCCAAAAAGAAGGGCAACGAAGCATGGGTGAAGCCGATTCCGGAGGGCAACAAAATCCGGTTTGAAGTGCAGTCTGGCAAGTGTCCGAAGGAGTACGAATCCTTCAAAATTGGCCGGAGTGCATTGTTCAAATGTCCCTGTTGTGGTGAGGTTACAACGGACGCTTATGTAAAACAGCATGGAAAAGCGCATGAATTGGGATGCCAGTTGATGGCAGTCGTGGGGGAAGGCAAGCATGGACGCATTTATCTTTCGCCGGATGCCGAGCAGGCTGTGGCGGCTAATATCCCTGCACCAGAAAGCTATCCCAGTGGCGTAATGCCGGAAAATCCGCGTTGGTTCAGTCCGCCAGCCTTTGGCATGACTGAATACAGCGACTTGTTTACCAACCGCCAACTCACAGCCCTGACCACATTCAGCGCACTGGTAGCAGAAGCACAGGCAAAAGCGGAAGCAGACGCGGTGGCCGCGGGCGTACAAACGACCATATTGCCTTGAGTGCAGGCGGCTTTGGTGCACGGGCTTATGGTGAAGCGGTGGGCGTATATCTTAGCTTTGTTATCAGCAAACTGGCAGACCGTGGAAGTTCAATTTGTAGTTGGGATTCTTCTCGCGAAGGTCTGCGAAATACGTTTGGTCGTCAGGCAATTCCCATGGTATGGGACTATGCGGAAGCAAATCCATTCAGCAATTCTTCTGGTTGCTTTGATAATATGCTGGACTGGGTAACAAAGTGTATTGTAGAATTTCCGGCTCAGAGTTTCGGTGAGGTTAGTCAGTTTGATGCACAAAGTGACTGCGGCTTGCGGAATATTATGGTGTCCTCCGATCCTCCCTATTATGACAACATCGGCTATGCAGACTTGTCCGATTTCTTCTACGTCTGGATGCGGCAGTCCCTCAAAGAAACTTACCCCAAACTGTTCCGTACCATGCTGGTGCCCAAGGCGGAAGACTGGTGGCAACGCCTACCGCTTTGAGGGCAGTACCGAAAAAGCAAGGGACTTCTTTGAGGATGGTATGCTGCACACCTGCCAGCAAATCTATCAGTATGCCCGCGAGGATGTGCCGGTGACCATCTACTATGCCTATAAACAGAGTGACACGGACGAAAGAGAAGCTGAAAAACAGACCGCTTCCACCGGCTGGGAAACCATGCTCAGCGCTATCATCAAGGCAGGCTTTGCCATTACTGGCACATGGCCCATGCGCACCGAAATGGCAAAACCGCTCCATTGCGTCCGGCACCAATGCGCTTGCGTCCTCCATTGTGCTGGTGTGCCGCAAGCGCCCGGCGGATGCCCCGCAGGCTACCCGCCGCAGCCTGATTGCGGAACTGAAGCGGGAACTGCGTCCGGCTTTGAAGAAATTGCAGGAAAGCAACATTGCACCTGTGGACTTGGCGCAGTCTGCCATTGGCCCCGGCATGGGCGTGTACTCCCGCTATGCCCGCGTGCTGGAAGCAGACGGTACCCCCATGACCGTGCGCAGTGCGCTGCAGATCATCAATCAGGAGCTGGATGTGTACTTTAACGAGCAGGACGGCGAGCTGGATGCCAACAGCCGTTTTTGTGTAGATCTGTACACTCAGAACGCCTTTAACAACATCCGCTTTGGCGATGCAGATACGCTGGCACGCGCCAAAAACACCTCGGTGGCAGCACTGGCGGCAAAAGGCGTGCTGAGCGCCGAAAAGGGCATCGTCCGCCTGCTCATCCGCGAGGAACTGCCGCAAAAGACCGACCCCCGCGAAGAATGATCTGGCTGCTCTGCCAGCAGCTCACCCACGCCATGGAGACCGGCGGCGTGGAAGCCTGTGCGCAGATCGTTGCCCCGATACTGGCTCCAACGCCGAGCGTGCCAAAGACCTTGCCTACCGGCTGTACACCCTCGCCGAGCGCAAGGGTTGGGCGCAGGAGGGCTACGCCTACAATGCCCTCGTGGTGGCATGGCGGGAAATTCAGTCCCGTGCGGCAGAACTCCAGCAGGCAACACCGGAGCAGACCTCGTTCTTCTAAGGAACACAAAAGGAGTGTAAAAAATGAGCGACAATTACACAAAGTGCAGCAGGCGTTCCGCATCCTGCACCCGCAGCTGGCAGGGTATGTCTGCCAGGAGCTGCGCCGGGAATATCAGGACAACTGGTGGCAGGAAGTCCTGATGACCCTCTCCGACCAGACCCGCGACCTGCCGGACGACAACAGCGATTACGCTACCCTGATGGATTCGCTGGACATTGCCAACTGCCTGCGTCTGTTCGACCGCAAGTGGAACGACCTGTTCAAGCGCAAACTGTCCATCGACTACCGCACCTGGGCCAAGGAGCTGATGGGCGTGCGCAACAAGCTGGCGCACATCGGCGGTGCGGATTTCTCGGAGGACGATACATGGCGTGCGCTGGACACTATGGCGCGCCTGTGCGAAGCCTTTGACGACGAAGCTGCCGAGGAGATCCGCAAAATGCTGCGCCAGCTCCGCTATGGCAGTGCCGAAGCTCCACCAATGTCACCGAAGTAACCGCCCCGGCAAAGACCAAAGCAGCGCACACCATCGGCATTATGAGCAAAACACTTTCCGGTCTGCCCAGCTGGCGGGATGTCATCGAACCGCACCCGGATGTGGCGCAGGGACGCTATAAAAACGCAGAGTTCGCTGCTGATCTTGCGCAGGTGGCACGTGGTGAGGGCGCGTTTGAATACCGTGATCCGGTGGAGTTTTTTGCCCGCACCTACGTCACTGAGGGTATGACTGGCCTGTTGGTGCAGGCACTCAAACGTGTCTCCGGCAAGGATGGCGAACCCGTCATCCAGCTAAAAACCGCGTTTGGCGGCGGCAAGACCCACAGCATGCTGGCGCTTTACCACATCATGCGCGGCAGGGTATCGGCAGACCGCATCCCCAGCATCAAGCCCGTTTTGGCACAGGCAGGCGTTTCGGCTCTGCCCAAAGCAACGTGGCGGTGCTGGTGGGCACGGCACTGGACCCCACCCGAACCAAACGGCCCATCAATTTCCCCGGCATCACCATCAACACTCTTTGGGGCGAAATGGCAGCGCAGCTGGCGGAATCGGCTGGCCGTCCGGAACTGTACGATTTTGTCAAGGATGCAGATAAAAAGGGCGTTTCTCCCGGCAGTGAAGCGTTGAAAAACCTGTTTGATGCCTGCGGCCCCTGCCTGATCCTGATGGACGAGCTTGTGGCGTATGCCCGAAAATTGTATGGTGTGTCCGGTCTGCCCGCCGGGTCGTTCGATAACTTCAACTCTTTCATTCAGGAGATCACCGAAGCCGCACGCGCCAGCAAGAACAGTCTGGTGGTGGCTTCTATCCCGGAATCGAATATCGAGATCGGCGGCGAAGCAGGAAAGAACGCACTGGAAACCATTGAACATACCTTTGGTCGTATGGAATCTATCTGGAAGCCGGTTGCCGCCAACGAGGGCTTTGAGGTGGTGCGCCGCCGCCTGTTCCTCGACTGCAAGGATCCGGAAGCCCGCGACCGCGTGTGCACGGCGTTCAGCCAGATGTACCAGAACAACCCCGGTGATTTTCCGGCAGACACCAAAGAAGTGGACTACCGTGATCGGATGATTTCCTGCTATCCCATCCACCCGGAAATCTTCGACCGCCTGTACGATGACTGGTCCACGTTGGAACGATTCCAGCGTACCCGCGGCGTGCTGCGCCTGATGGCGGCGGTCATTCATGAGCTGTGGATGGGCAGCGATGCCAGTGCCATGATCCTGCCCGGCTCCATCTCGCTGGACGCACCCAACGTCCGCGATGAACTGATCCGCTATCTGCCGGAAGGCTGGAACTCCATCGTCAACACAGAGATCGACGGCAAGAACTCTGTCCCCTACCAGAAGGACCAGAGCAACCAGCGGTATGGGCGCATCATGCTTCCCGCCGGGTGGCGCGCACCATCACTGCTGGGCAGTGCGCCCACAGTGCGTTCCCAGTCCGTGCGCGGCATCGAGCTTCCCGCATCCGTCTGGGCGTGGTCCAGCCGGGCGAAAACATTGCAGACTTCAACGATGCCCTCAACACCCTGCGCGGCTCGCTGGCGTATCTGTACACCAACACCAGCGGCGACCGCTACTGGTTCGATACCCGTCCCACCCTGCGCAAAACCGCGCAGGACCGTGCAACACAGGTGGCGGAAGCGACGTGGAAGAAGAAATTGAAACCCGCCTGAAAAAGCTGCGCAGGGAAGAGCCGTTTGCGGGATTGCACGTCTGCCCGGCTTCCTCGCTGGATGTGTCGGACGATCAGGCGGTGCGGCTGGTCATTCTCCGCCCGGATGAGACCTACCGTGCCAATGCGTCCAGTGCCCCGGCACTCACTGCGGCAGAAAATATCCTGACACCCGCGGCACAGCACCCCGCATCTACCGCAATATGCTGGCGTTCGTAGCACCGGATCAGGAAGCAGTGATCTCGCTGAAGCAGGCGGTGCGGGACTTCCGTGCATGGCGCTCAATTCAGGACGACAAGGAAACTCTGAACCTTGATGTCACCCAGAACCGGGAAGTGGATGCCAACCTCCACCGCAGCAACGATACCGTGGAAGCCCGCATCCGGGAAACCTACTGCTGGCTGCTCACCCCGGAGATCGACCGCTTTGTAGATATGAAAACCATCCTGTGGGATGCTACCCGCATTTCCGGAGGAACGGACAGCATCGTGTCCCGTGCCTCCCGCAAGATGCAGCAGAGCGAAACGCTCATCACCAAGTGGGCACCTGCCCTGCTGCAAATGGAACTGAACGAAGTGCTGTGGAAGGATGCTGACCATATCCAGATCAAGAAGCTGTGGGAGTACCTCTGCACTTATTGCTACCTGCCGCGCCTTGCAAAGTTCAGCGTGCTGGAAGATGCCATCCGTACCGGCCTGAACTCGCAGGAATATTTTGCCCTTGCGGCCGGTTACACGGGCGACCGCTATGTTGAACTGCGGTATAACCAGTTTGTGGACTGCATCAACACCTCCGACCTTTTGGTCAAGCTGGACCCTGCCCGCAAGCAGCTTTTGGCTGAAAAAAGTGCTCCCGCAGTAGTTGTGCAGCCTACGCAAACTGCTCAGGGCGGCGAACAGCCCACCCTTTTCAACCTTCCCCCGGATGCTCCCATTGACCCCACTGTAACCTTGCATCAGCCGCCGACAGCGCAACCTGCCGCTGTTCCCGCTCCGCCCAAAAACACCCGGTTCTACATGACTGCCGAGTTGGACACCACCCGCATCAACCGTGATGTGCAGCGGCTGGTGGAGGAAGTCATTACACACCTGCTCAGCGCAGATGGCTGCAAAGTTTCGGTAACGCTGGATGTTACCGCCGATGCACCGGACGGTCTGTCCACCCCCATTGTGCGCACCGTGATGGAGAACTGTAAAACGCTGAAGGTAAAAGATTTTGGCGTAGATGAATAACGACAGCGGCGTTATTGACAAGGTGCCCCTATCCTGTATAGCGACGCTACTATTCAGCGATGCAATCGCACAGCTGCATCCACGGGATGTAGTTCAAGGGTTTGGGTGCTCCCAACAAGTATTTTGCAACGCAAAATAAGCAGATGTATATACGTCTGCATTGCTTGCTACAATTGTGTTGGTTCTCAGGACGCTTCTAAAACATGAAAAGCATTTTGTAAATCAAACCGTCCGTTTTCAAGTTCAACTTGAAGCGGACGGTTATTTTTCTGCTCGGAAAGTTTTTGCATTTGCAGTCGCAGCAAGCAGGGCGAGTTGGTTCCAACTTGTAATTTGAATCTGATTTTTTACAAATCTGACTTCAAAACGAATTGTTGGCTTCGCCCAAACCCGATATTCAGCACATAAACTGTGCCGACTGCGTATCTTAGCAGACGCTGAACAAGCAAATTTTCTCTCAAAAAAATCGTTTTAGAAAAATCAGCGTTGATTCATTCAATATTGCACAAAACCGGAACTATTTACTTCCGGTTTTGAAAAGCAAAAAGCGGAAGTATCACTTCCTAAAAAAATCGAGCAATTTTTATGGTATGCTCTATCCAGAGCCGTTCACAAGAACCGGACCTCCCAACTCCGGTTTTCTCCCTCAAAACCGGACCTGATACGTCCTAAAAATACTTATTTGAT
>ENA-OQAA01001135-OQAA01001135.1-human-gut-metagenome-genome-assembly--contig:-NODE-1135-length-14747-cov-6.991450_pt1 | contig 14747 bp, 19 predicted proteins | sample MGYA00242489_ERZ504515 | MGnify/ENA primary metagenome ERZ504515 (study PRJEB26092, sample SAMD00036237) | human gut metagenome | host: Homo sapiens | study: EMG produced TPA metagenomics assembly of...
TCATCTCGCGCAGCGCTTGTACGCTCTCGGCGGTGAACAACTCCGGCTGCTCCTTTTGCAGCTCCGTGATGATATTGCGGAACAGCCACAAGTGCGTGTTCTCATCGCGGTTTATGTAGCGAATCTCCTGCGCCGAGCCGGGCATCTTCGTTTCGGGAGAGATTGTAGAAGAACATAAAGCCGCTGTAAAAATAGATGCCCTCCAAAATATAGTTTGCCATCATCACGCGCAGCAGCGTGGGAGCGTCCTTCCGCTCCTGAAACTCGTTGTAGCAGTCCCCAATGAAGGTGTTGCGGCGCAGCAGATGCTCGTCCGTTTTCCATTGGTAGAGGATGTCATTGCGCTCCACGGGGGAACAGATGGTGTCGAGCATATAGCTGTAGCTCTGTGAGTGGACACACTCCTGAAACGCCTGAATGGACAGGCAGAGATTGACCTCGTTGGCGGTAATGTAGGCGCCGATATTAGGCAGGTTCGCTGTCTGAATGGAATCCAAAAAGACAAGAAAACTCAGAATTTTATCGTAGGCGCTGCGCTCGGCTGACAGCAGGCGGGGATAGTCCTTCACATCCTGCGAGAGATTGATCTCCTCAGGGATCCAAAAGTTGTTCATGGCCTGCCGGTACCAGTCGCTGACCCAAGCGTACTTCATATTGTTGAAGTCATTGAGGTTGGTGGTATTGCCGCCGATCATGCGCCGCAGGCGCACATCAGGGTCGCCCTCCGGGTTAAAGAGGGGCTTTTTCTTCAGTTCCGTCATGCTATCCTCCTTATGACGAGCAGCTTTCGCAGGCCTCGACCTCAAGGGCCTTGCTGCGGACATAGTAAATGGTCTTGACGCCGGCCCTCCACGCCTCCAAATACAGTCTGAGCACCTGACGCATGGAATAGTCGTTGGTGATATAGAGATTCATGCTCTGCGCCTGGTCAATATGTCTCTGGCGAAGGCCCGCGGCGCGTACCGACCAGCTTTGGTCGATTAGATGCGCTGCCTTATAGTACCACCATGTGTCCATAGAAAGCTCCGGAGCAACGCGGGGCAGCATGCTGCCCTTTTTTTCCTCTAAAAAGAATTTCTTCATAATTGGATCTATGCCCGCAGACGTGCCGGAGAGGATAGATGTGCTGGAGGTCGGTGCGACCGCCAGCAGATAGGCGTTGCGCATTCCCTGCACCGCCACCGTTTTCGCAAGTGCCCGCCACTTTTCGGAGGTATAACCCCGCTTTTCAAAATACGCGCCCGTCTGCCAGTCGCTGCCCTCAAAGAGCGCGTAACGACCCTTTTCCCGTGCCAGTGCTGTGTCCGCCTTGACGGCGGCGTAGTTGATGAGCTCGAACACTGCGTCGGTGAAGGCAAGGTGCTCATCGCTCTCCCAGTGGATGCCGCGCTTTGCCAGCATGTGGTGGTAGCCGCTGACGCCCAGGCCGATGCTGCGGTACTTCTGATTGGTAAGCCGCGCGTATTCCAACGGGTAGAAGTTGAGGTCGATCACATTATCCAGTGCGCGGATGGCCGTTTCCACCGTGCGTTCCATATAGCCTCGTCCTCCACCGGCAGATTACCGAGAGACAGACTCGCCAGGTTGCAGACCACAAACTCACCTGGGCGTGTGGCCGTCACCACTATTGTGTCGCCGTTCTCCGTGTGCACCTCAGTGCTGATGTGCTCGATGGGCGCCATGTTCTGCGCGATCTCCGTACAGAGATTGGAGCAATAGATCATTCCCGTGTGGCCGTTTGGTTCATATGATTTACACTGTCTCGATTGAAAGCGAAGGGCGTGCCGGTCTCCACTGCCGAGCGAAGCACCAGCCGCACGATGTCCTTGACGGTGACGCTGCGCTTTTCGATGCGCGGGTCATTGACGCAGTCAGATACCGCTTCTCCCATTCTGTACCCCAGTAATCCTCCAGTGCGTATCCCTTGACCGTGAGGATTTCATGCGGACACATGAGATGCCACGGCGCGTCTATGTTCTCCTCCGCCAGTCGCCAGAAGAGATCCGGATAGCACACGGCGGGAAACACATCATGTGCCTTCATGCGGTCGTCGCCGTTGTTGGTGCGCAGTTGAAGGAATTCCGGCAGATCCCGGTGCCATGCGTCTAAGTAAACCGCCACAGCGCCCTGCCGCATCCCCAACTGATCCACCGCCACGGCGGTGTCGTTGACCAGCCGGATCCAGCGGATAACACCGCCCGCCGCCCCTTGAAAGCCGCGGATGGTGCTGCCTGCAGCGCGCACCTTACCGAAGTACATCCCCATTCCACCGCCGAATTTAGAGACCTTTGCGAAGTTGTCCAGCGAGCGGTAGATGCCGTCCAGACTGTCCGGCACAGTGTCCACAAAGCAGCTTGAAAGCTGATGGTAGGGCTTTCGTGCGTTGGACATGGTAGGTGTCGCCATCGTGACCTCCATACGGCTGAGCATATCGTAAAAGCGTTTTACCCACCCATGCGGTCAGAGCCTTCGTTCATAGCAAGATGCAGCGCGATACCCAAAAACATCTCTTGCGGTGTTTCCAGCGGCACGCGGCTGCGTGACTGGATCACATAGCGTTTGAGCAGCAGGTCAAGGCCGGAGTAGGTGAATAGCTCGTCCCGTTCCGGCAGAGAAAGTCCTCCGCCATGGCAATCTCCTCGTGGGTATAGTGGGCAAGGATATAGTCACCGTAGAGTCCCTTATCCGTCAGATAGCGAAGCTTGCCATAGAGGTCGCCGACGCCGCGCCCCTCCCATTCCTGTGCGTTGCGACAGCGAAAGGAGTGGTTCAGAAGCCGTGCCGCGATGAACTCCCACTTGGGTGCCTCTGCCGTAGTCAGCTCTACCGCCGCCTTGGTCAGTGCCTCAGCCCGCTCATCCTCCGTCATGCCCAGGCGACAGAAGCTCTCAAACTTCATTTGAAGCGCCGCGAGGGAGTAGACTTCCTCGGTAAAATCCATCTGGATGCGGCGCAGCACCTCGTCAAGCGAGTCATCCCCCACCGTCCGCGCGATGGTATGCCGGACACGGCGCAGCGCAGACGCTTTTCGCGGTAGAGAATGTACGCCTTGGCCACCTCATAGTGTCCGCGTTCCATGAGCGTTCGCTCCACCTCGTCCTGCACACGTTCTACGGTGAGCGGCACTGTGACGGAGAGATTGTTGAGAACGGTGGCGAGGATCTCATCCATCTCTCTGCTCCCGATCTCCTTGCCCTGTCCGTCAAACGCCTTTTTCATGGCGTTGAAAATTTTCTCCTGTTGAAAGGGAACAGACTCCCCGTTTCGTTTTCTGATCTCCATTTCGATCCTCTCATCTTCTCCGGGCACTTCTCATGTCCTTTTGGGCAAAGAGCGGGCAAGCGCAGTATCACGCTTGCCCGCTCTGTTTTTGAAAGCCGGTTTTTCTGCAGCCGATGCGGCGGGGCTGTTTGTTGTCTGTTGTCTTGGTTTTGGCTTTCCTGCCAGTTACTTCATAGATTCCAGAATGGCGTCCGTCAGTGCTTCCAGCTCAGTGCGCTTGTCCGTGCCCATGGACGAGGCGAGGCTGAGCCGCTCGTTGAGCACCGTCATGTTCTTAAGCTCATTGTTGACGAATTTCTGCATGAGGTCACCGGACTTCACCGCCCATGAGCCGTTTTCAATGATGGCAAAGGTGCGGTTTTGCAGATTCAGTGCCTTCATATCCATGAGGAAGTCATGCATGGCAGGGTAGATGCCGAGGTTGTAGGTCACAGAGGCCAGGACAATGTGACTGTACTTAAACGCCTCGGAGATCAGCTGGGAGACATGAGTGGAGGACACATCGTACATCGCCACCTTGCTCATGCCCTTATCGCAGAGCGACGTCGCCAGCGCCTGCGCCGCGTTCTCCGTGTTGCCGTACATAGAGGCGTAGACGATGAGCACGCCCTGGGTCTCAGGGGCATAGCGGCTCCATGTGTCGTACTTTTCAATGAACCAGCCAGATCCTTGCGCCACACGGGGCCGTGGAGCGGGCAGATGTACTTGATCTGATCCAAAACGCCGCCGGCCTTTTTCAGCAGGAGCTGGATGTGGGGGCCGTACTTGCCCACGATGTTGGTAAGGTAGCGACGGGCGTCGTCCAGCCAGTCCCGCTCGAAGTCCACCTCGTCGGCGAACAGCTTGCCGTCCAGCGCGCCGAAGGTGCCGAAGGCGTCGGCGGAAAAGAGGACGCCGTCGGTGACGTCGAGGGTCACCATGGCTCCGGCCAGTGAACCATAGGCGCGCCCACAAAGGTGACGGTGTGCTTGCCGAAGGAGAAGGTGTCGCCCTCCTTCACCTCGATGCACTCATGTCCGTCCACATGGAAGCCGAACTGCCGCATGAGCATGAATGCCTTCTCGTTGGAGATCAATTTCACCTTGGGATGGCGCAGCAGGATCTCCTCGATGCAGGCGGCGTGATCCGGCTCCAGATGGTTGACCAGCAGGTAGTCCAGCTCGCGGCCATCCAGCACATACGCCAGATTTTCCAAAAGCTGGCGGCAGGCAGACCAGTCCACCGTGTCAAAGAGCACCGTCTTTTCATCCAGCAGGCAGTAGGCGTTGTAGCTTACGCCCCGGGGAATGGGAAAGCAGTTTTCAAACAGGGCCAGGCGATGGTCGTTGGCGCCCACCCAGTAGAGGTCGTTCGTTACTTTACGCACGCAATACATCTTATCTTGCCTCCTTCACGGCCTCAAGCCTTTACAAATTGATCCTTCGTCTCCGCGCACTCGGGACACACCCACTCGGCGGGAAGCTGCTCAAAGAGCGTACCGGGCGCGATCTCGCCGTCCTCGTCGCCCAACTCCGGCACATACTCGTAGCCGCAGCCGCTGCAGACGTAGCGGTCGCCGATGGGGGCGGGCTTCGGCGGCGTGGGCCGCTTCATCTTTACCATGGGCGGCGCGGGCAGCTTTTCGCCGCTATCCAGCGCGGCAGTGAGCAGGGGCAGGATCTCCTCCACATCGCCCACGATGCCGTAGTCGCAGTTCTTGAAGATAGGCGCGTTACCGTTCTTATTGATGGCCACGATGGTGGAGGCGTCCTTGATGCCCTTAAGGTGCTGGGATGCGCCGGAGATGCCGCAGGCGATGTACAGATTGCCGGTGAACTTCTGACCGGACATACCTACATAGCGGTTCAGCGGCAGATATTTGAGAGTCTCCGCCACAGGGCGGGAAGAACCGATGGCCGCGCCGGCGGCCTTGGCCAGCGACTCTACCAGTTTCATGTTCTTTTTCTCCCCGATGCCCTTGCCCGCGGAGACCACCCGCTCCGCCTGCGGGATGGGCGTATCCATAGGGATGCCCACGGAGAAGTCGTGACCATCCTTCTTCAGCGCCGCCACAAGGTCGGCCACCTGCTGGGCAGCATCCCCCTCCCGGAAGATGGTCTTTTTGCGAATGCCGGTGATGGGCGCGGGTTTCTTGGCCGCCGAACGGCTCTCGCCGCCGGAGCTCTTGCCCAGCCTGCCCAACAGATGAGAGGCGATGACCACCCGCTGAATCTCGTTAGTGCCCTCGTAGAGGGTGGTGATCTTGGCGTCGCGGTAGGCCCGTTCCACCTCCATGCCCTTGAGGTAGCCGCTGCCGCCGTGGATCTGCAAGGCATCGTTGGTGACCTCCAGCGCGATGTCCGAGGCGTACATCTTCGCCATGGCGGACTCCATGCCGTAAGGCGCGTGCTGCTCCTTCAGCTCCGCCGCGGAGTAGATGAGGAACCGGGCGCAGCGCAGCTTGGTTGCCATATCCGCCAGCTTGAAGGCGATGCTCTGCTGGGCCGCGATGGGCTTGCCGAACTGGACACGCTCCTTGGAATAGCTCAACGCGTGCTCAAACGCGCCCTGGGCGATGCCCAGCGCCTGCGCGGCGATGCCGATGCGTCCGCCGTCCAGCGTGGACATGGCAATCTTGAAGCCCTCGCCCTCCTTGCCCAATAGGTTTTCCTTGGGAACCTTCACGTTGTTGAAGATCAGCTCCGCCGTGGAGGAGGAGCGAATACCCATCTTGTCATAGTGGTCGCCGAACTCAAAGCCCTTCCAGCCCTTCTCCACGATGAAAGCGGAGATGCCCCGGGTGCCGATGTCCGGCGTGGTGACGGCGAAAACCACATAGGTGTCCGCCTTAGGGGCGTTGGTAATGAAGATCTTGCCGCCGTTGAGGAGGTAGTAGTCCCCCTTATCCAGCGCCGTGGTCTCCGTGCCGCCGGCGTCGGATCCGGCGTTGGTCTCCGTAAGGCCGAAGGCACCGATCTTCTCGCCCTTGGCCAGCGGAATCAGATATTTCATCTTCTGCTCCTCGGTGCCATAGGCGAAAATGGGCCATGAGCGAGGGAGACGTGGGCGGAGAGGATTACGCCCGTGCCGCCGTCCACACGGGCCAGCTCCTCCACCGCGATGGCGTAGCTCAGAGCATCAAGACCGGCACCGCCGTACTCCTTGGGGTAGGGAATGCCCATCCAGCCCAGCTTACCCAGCTTCTTGACAGCCTCCTCGGGAAACTCATTGTTCTGATCCATTAAAAATGCGAGTGGCTTGATCTCCTCCTCCGCAAAACTCCGGATCTTCGCGCGCAGCTCTTCGTGCGCCGACGTGGTTTGAAACAGCATACGGGTACCTCCTTTTAAAATTTTACAGCTTGCTTGTATCTTGGGAATCGGATCCGCCGGTCAGCAGCCTGCGCAGGCTCACGGCACGGAACGCCTCGTCCTGCTTTTGCTGCAAGGCCGCCAGCTGACAGTGGATGGTGCACCGCCCATGCTTGTCCTGCCAGCGGCATTCATATCCCGGCTCCATGCAGGCGCACAGGATGCCCCGCTCCCCCACGACCCCCATGAGATCGTAGAGGGAGGTCGCGTCCAGATCGCAGGACAGCTCGCAGCCGCCGAGAGCGCCGCGGCTCACCCGCACCAAATTGCCGGCGGAGAGCTTGCGCAGAATCTGGTAGGCAAACTGATTGGGGATCAATTCCGTTTCCGACATCTCGGCCACCGAATGCTTCTCCCCGTCCAGCAGCACCCGCAAAATGCGCAGCGCGTAGTCCGTCTCTTTGGTGATGATCATGCTCCACATCCTCTTTTCGCTTGCTTGTTAATACTATCATATCAATCTTGATAAATTTTGTCAAGATTATTTCAAAAAAAATATTGTTTTCATACAGACCGCCCCAGCCCGGGTCAGCTTCGCTTTCCATTCAGCGAAAAGCCATGTTCCTTACAATTATAGAAGCCGAAAAAGCTGTGCCGTGGCAGTCCGCCGAAAGCAGAAAAGACTATGACTGAAAACCAGAAAGCGGAGAAATTGGTTGGGGCTCGCAGGGGTCGCCCATCCAAGGCGGATGAGGCGATCCCTGACAAGCCAAAGCCATCCAACCGAAACAAGCAATAAAGTGCGTGCTTTTCATTTTATTTATGCCGATCATTCTTGGGAGACAGTAGAAAAATTTCCATTGTTATTGACATGATGTGCGTTACAGAGTAAAGTATTCATCAAGACTGATTCGCAATAAAGAATATCATGGTCGTTCCGTGATCGAGGTCGTTATGATAAAAGGAAATGTAAAAATAGATCGCAAAAATCTCATCAGCATCCTGCAAAGCTGCCTTGTGCTGATTTTGGTGATCCTTGTCGCTCTGATGATGGTCGAGATCGGCAACCTGAAGGGCACGGCCCGCGTCATCAATTATGCCGGGCTGGTGCGCGGAGCCACGCAGCGGGCGGTAAAGCTGGAGATCACAGGCACCCGAAACGATGAGTTGATCGCGTATTTAGACGATATTTTAAGCGATCTGACATCCGGGGATGGGCACTACGAATTGGTAAAGCTCAAGGACGCGGCCTATCAGGAAAGGCTGGACATCCAGAGTGCCTACTGGGAGCGGCTCAAGGCGGAGGTCGCGGCGGCCAGACAGCGTGGATATGAGAACACCCAAATCGTTGCCATGAGCGAGACCTATTTTGAAATGGCGGACGAAACGGTGTCTGCCGCGGAACACTATTCAGAAAAGATCGCCATGAAGATCCGCACTATTGAGATCCTCTCGGCACTGGATATGCTGTGCCTGGTGATCCTGATCATGCTCCAGACCGCCATGGCACTGAAAATGGCCCGGAAAAACCAACTGCTGGAGCAGAAGGCATACATCGACATCCATACCGGCCTGCCCAACAAAGGCTCCTGCGAGGAGCTTCTCAACAACAGGGAAATTCTCCGGGAGCCTACGGCCTGCGTCATATTTGACTGAACAATCTGAAAACCGTCAACGATACGAGGGGTCATTCGGCGGGTGATCAACTGATCCTGAGCTTTGCCCGGCTTTTACGCCGGGTGATCCCGGAAAAGCATTTCGTGGGCAGATACGGCGGCGACGAATTTATGGCGGTCATTTACCATACGGACCGGCAGGAGGTGGAGGGCATACTGGACAGTCTGCGCAGGGAAGCCGACGCTGCAAACCGTGACGGCAATCAGCTTCCTCTCAGCTACGCCTACGGTTGGGCGATCTCCGCCGATTATGAAGGCTGCATCATGCAAACGCTGCTGGACAAGGCCGACTATTGCATGTACGAAAATAAGCGAGCCTACTACGCCACCCACGACCGGAGAGCGCCAAGCCATAAGGCTCTTTTCAAACGAAAAACAGCAAGAACGAATTCGTCGCCACTATTGCGAAAAAAGCCTGGCCTGACGAAGAAAGGACAGGGAGGCGGCACTGAACGTCCACGTCGCAGTTGTGATGGAGGTACTGAAGGCTGGTGGCAGCGTGCAGTTCATCAGCTTCGTTAGCTTTGAGGTGAAGGGGTGCGCTGCCCGATCTGCCGGTTCGATGGTTGGCTGTACAGGAAACTCACCAGCAGGTACTTTACGATGAACGCTGGGGCGAGGGGCGGACGACTATCTTCTTTGCTGCACAACTGCACCATTTTCTCATACACGGACGATAGATCCAGCACTGCATTACATTTCCGGAGGATGGTCTCCTGCTGCATTAGATACTCGATTAATCCGCCAAGCTGATCTGGCCATTGCTGTAACGATACATAGCTGCCCTCCATGTACAAGGTTTTTGCTGGATTTTTGCCAGTTCTCTTGCTCCGATTATACAACAGATTGGCCTCTATGGATTGAAATATAAGGCTTTTTCTTTTATTCAGTGCATATTAAGTTAGGATGTGCAGTAGATGCTCCATTTTACCGCAGGACAAAGTCTTTTTCTGTGACAAGGTTACATTGATAAAAAATCCGGTGCTTTTGGAGCACCGGATTTTAAGAAGGTGAATTACGCTTTCCACAGACTGTGGAGGTTGCAGTAGGCGTAATTAGAAAACCCCTATCTCTCTATCAATGAGAGATAGGGGTTTATCAAGTTTTACATAAAATTACATTGCCGGTGAGCATACGATGAGCAGATGTTTTTTATTGCCTTTCGAGTATAGATACGTTAAAATATACTTATTAAGCATGATGAATTTGGGAGGTATTTTTCGTGGAAATTAGAGTTCTTCGATATTTTCTGACTGTAGTAAGGGAAGAAAGTATCACAAAAGCCTCAGAAGTTTTACATATCACGCAGCCGACACTTTCACGTCAGCTTGCACAGATGGAGGAAGATATTGGTGTAAAGCTGTTTGATAGAGGGACACGGAAAATCAAATTGACAAATGAAGGAATACTTCTTCGCCGTCGTGCGGAAGAAATTTTGCAGCTTGTAGATAAGACAGAAAAAGAATTAGTGGAGCAAGAGGAACAGGTGGAAGGTAAAATTTCCATTGGGTGTGGAGAAATTGCTGCTGTACAACTTCTTCCTAAAATAATTGAGTCCTTTCGTCAGAAATATCCCCGTGTTACTTTTGACATTTTTACAGCCACAGCAGATTTGGTAAAGGAACAAATGGATAAGGGACTACTGGATATTGGTTTGCTTCTTGAGCCGGTTGATATGGTAAAATATGAATTCATTCGCTTGAATATAAGGGAAAAATGGGTGGTTCTGATGAAATCGGATGATCCACTCTCCAAGAAAGAAACGGTAAGCGCAAAAGATTTGTCTGTACTGCCTTTGATTCTTCCAAGGCGTATGAATGTGCAGAGTGAGTTGGCAAGTTGGTTTGGCAACTACTATGAGAAACTGGATATTGTTTTTACCAGCAATTTAAGTACGAACAGCGCAATTATGGTGAATGGAGGCTTGGCATATTCATTGGTGATTGAAGGGGCTGTACCCTTCTGGGATCAATCAAAGGTTACATTCAGACCGCTTGATCCGCCACTTACAGCAACAAGTGTATTAGCATGGAAACGTGGTCAGCCGTTTAGCTTAGCAACCACAAAATTCATCAAACATATTCAATGCTTTTTAGGCATGGACAAACCATAAAAACCAAGTATTTGATATAATTCAATTAGAAAATTATAATATAGGTGTAGAGATAAAGCAAACAGCTTTCATTTCTGCACCTATATTTTTTATTGAGGAGGGAGTGCCATTTCATGAAACCGGATTATGATTCTCTTATAAACGCCGGATTAAGCAAAGAAGAAATCGCAAAAATTTCAGGATGTGAAGATCAAGAAATGCAGATAAGGATGTTGCGAAAATATCGGTACAAATTGCTTGATGAGGTACATGAAAAGCAGCAGTCACTTGATGCAATCGATTATATGATCTGTAAAATAAAAAATAACAATAAATGGGACTATGGGTCTTTATCGGTTTTTACACAGTGAAAGGACTCAGAAAGATAACCTCACAGAGCAGAAGAAAGGAATAAATTGTAAAATCTTAGTGGAGGAAAAGGCATGAATCAGCAAACAACTCTGTTTTCAAACGAGAAGTTGATGGCTATGATTATTCCCCTGTTTTTAGAGCAGCTGCTGATAATGCTTGTAGGGATGGCGGACACACTGGTGGTCAGCTACGCAGGAGAAGCGGCAGTATCCGGTGTTTCACTGGTAAATCAGTTCAATACTATTTTTATTTATCTGTTTACAGCATTGGCATCTGGAGGGCGGTTGTGATCAGCCAGTATATTGGTAGAAAGAAAAATGATGACGCTGGAGAATCCGCCAGTCAGCTTCTATCATTCTCTACGATTTTTTCCATACTGATCGCAGGGATGGTTCTAATTGGAAATGAAGGGATGCTTCGTCTGATGTTCGGTAAAGTGGAAGATTCTGTGATGCACGCTTGTATTACATACCTTAGGATTTCTGCATATTCCTATCCGGCATTGGCGGTTTACAATGCTGGCTCTGCCCTTTTTCGCAGTATTGGAAAAACCAGTGTGACCATGTATTTGTCGGTAATTTCCAATATCATCAATGTTATTGGAAATTTCATTGGTGTATTTGTTTTGCGTGCAGGTGTTGCAGGTGTTGCATACCCTTCACTGATTGCTCGGACATTTTCAGCCGTGATGATTACAGTACTTTGTTTTCAGAGAAAAAATGAAGTGTTCTATCGCTGCAAGTGGATTTTTCGGTGGAATGTGGATTTCATGAAACAAATTCTAAAAATCGCTATTCCAAATGGGATGGAAAACGGTGTATTCCAGTTAGTCAAAGTAGCATTAAGCGGTATCGTTGCACTTTTTGGAACATATCAGATTGCTGCAAATGGTGTTGCACAAAGTATCTGGTCGTTGGCTGCGCTGGCGGGAGTTGCTATGGGGCCCATATTTATAACGGTCATTGGACAGTGTATGGGAAATGGCGATGCAGATGCTGCGGAGCATGCACAATATTTTGTTGGACAGAGTTACCTGTCCATGCTGACAACGGAAAGAGTTGGAATTGCAAATGTAACTTTTGAGCCAGGATGCCGGAATAACTGGCATATTCATCACAAAGGCGGACAGATTTTGCTCTGTACTGCCGGACGTGGATATTATCAGGAGTGGGGAAAACCGGCTCAGGAGATGAACCCCGGTGATGTCATCAATATTGCGCCGGAAGTGAAGCATTGGCATGGCGCTGCTCCTGATAGCTGGTTTTCTCATTTGGCGGTGGAGGTCCCGGCAGAAGGAAGTTCTAATGAATGGTTGGAACCGGTGAAGGAAGAAGAATACAGTAAGCTAAAATAAGGAGACAGATTATGAAAAAGGTAACAGCGGGCAGAGATGCCTGGGTGATTTTGCACCAAAATTTGCGGAACTGAATGATGACGTGCTGTTTGGAGAAGTGTGGTCACGAGAAGATAAGCTGCCTGCAAGAGACAGAAGCATCGTCACAGTAACAGCACTTATGGCAAGCGGCGTTCTGGACAGCTCTCTTGCCTTTCATATAGGAGAAGCAAAAAAGAACGGTGTTACAAAAGAAGAAATGGCAGAAATTTTGACACACGCTGCCTTTTATGCTGGCTGGCCGAAAGCATGGGCAGCATTCCGCATGGCGAAAGAAATCTATCAGGACTAAGGAGGAAAACATTATGTTAGGAAATTTTTCGTATTCAAATCCGACAAAACTTTACTTTGGAGAGGAGTCTCTTTATTCTTTGAACGAGGAGCTTCCCAAATATGGAAAAACCGTTCAGTTGATTTATGGCGGTGGTTCTATCAAGAAAAATGGTATTTACAATCAGGTTATGAGATTACTGAAAGATAACGAAAAAGTAGTCGTTGAGGATGGAGGAGTGATGCCAAATCCTACCGTGGAGAAACTGCGGGAGGGTGTTCGGATTGCCAGAGAGAATCATGTGGACTTTCTGCTGGCTGTAGGCGGCGGCTCTTGCTGCGACTATGCAAAAGCGGTTTCCGTGTCTGTTCACTGTGACGAAGATCCATGGGAGAAATATTATATCCGCTTTGAGGAGCCGGATTGTGAGATTGTCCCTGTTGGCTGTGTATTGACTATGGTGGGAACCGGAAGCGAAATGAATGGAGGCGCGGTCATCACCAATCACGATCAAAAGCTGAAAATCGGTCATGTGTTTGGAGATGCTGTAATGCCAAAGTTTGCAATCCTGAACCCGAAATTCACTTTTACATTGCCGAAGAAGCAGATGGTGGCTGGAATTTATGATATTTTCAATCATATCTGCGAGCAGTATTTCTCTGGGGAGGACGACAATACCAGCGATTATATCAGCGAGGCACTGATGAAATCGGTAATTCACAGTTCGAGAATTGCCATTCAGAATCCAGAGGACTATGAGGCAAGGTCGAATATCATGTGGGCTGCAACCTGGGCACTGAATACGCTTGTTTCCAGAGGAAAAAGTACCGACTGGATGGTTCATATGCTTGGTCAGGCAGTAGGAGCATATACGGATGCAACTCACGGAATGACGCTTTCTGCGGTGTCACTTCCTTACTATCGGTATATTATGCCTTATGGTCTTAGCAAGTTTTGCCGTTTTGCTGTGAATGTGTGGGAGGTCGATCCTGCTGGAAAAGCTGATGAACAGGTTGCCAGAGAAGGGCTTTCCTGTATGGAAGTTTGGATGAAAGAACTGGGACTTACAATGAATCTCCATGAGTTGGGAGCAACAGAAGAAATGTTGCAGGGTATCGCAAACGGAACACTTATCATGGAGGGTGGATATAAGGTGTTGAATCATGATGAGGTATTGGAGATTTTAAAGAACAGTTTGTAAGCATCACCGGGTAAAAAGCGTCCCAAAGGGATGCGTAGCCTGCATTGAAAAATGCAGATCAAAGGGGCTTGGGGCATTCCCCAACAAGCGTTTTTGCAACGCAAAATAAGCAGATGGAGCCAAGTAGCGGATGATGCCAAATAAAGCGCTCCGCTTTTGCGTCAAATCTCTGTTCAAATCTTCTCGCCGCATTTGTAATGCTCATAATCGTTCACCTCATTTCTTTCTTGCAAGGCCATAATACCGCTAAAAGTATTAAGAGGGGAAAAGGGTCCTGCAATCGAAACTAAGATTGTATAAGTTTTTATAAAAAAAGAGACAGCCCCGGAGGTGAGGACTGACTCATTCATATAATGATTTTGAAATTGTATTTTCGAGAAGAGAATACAATTGACAAATCTCGTCTCATGTCGAGCTTCTTCTATATTTGCGAGTATCTCAACGTAATTCCGCAAGGATTTTTTGATTTCAAGGGAGACCATGCTGATGGAATCGATGCACTTGTAGACCAACTCGATAAGCTTGATGAAGAACAGATTCAAGCTCTCACAGCCTTTATAAAGACTATCGTCAAGTAATTAGGAATAACAGCAAAAATGCCCACCAGCTTCAAGCCGGTGGGCATTCTCTTACTTGTACCGTATTACAGGCCGTTGATTTATCTTGCAGCCAGCCTTTTTGTGCTCAAGTGCAAAAACCATATCTGGAGTGCGTTCAAAGAAACCTAGGTCCCGTTTCCAGCTTGTCCCACACTTGCAATGGAACAGCCCTGTGAACTGCTGTTTCATCTTGCGCCCGCAGTTTGGGCAGATATGTTTACTTGCCCCCATATTGCATTACTGGAGTTTTGCAAGGATTTCCTCAGCCGTCATACCGCTGGCCAGCAGCTTCTTCAGCACATCTTCTGCTTCGCCTTTCTTTGCTTCTTCCATTGCCTTTGCTTCGGCGGCAGCTTTTTTGTTTTCGGCTTTGGTAAGTTCCTTGGTGACGGCTTTCAATTCTGCTTTCTTGGCTTTCATCTGCGTTTTCAGATCATCGAGATTTGCAGTCAGCGTAGCAACCTCAGATTCGATTTTTTCCTTTTCAGCGGTCTTTTTCTGCAACGACGGCTGCATAATCAACGTTGGCCTTTACAATACGGGTCTTATTCTTGCTTCCCTTGGTCTTGCC
>ENA-OQAA01001136-OQAA01001136.1-human-gut-metagenome-genome-assembly--contig:-NODE-1136-length-14730-cov-1.859892_pt1 | contig 14730 bp, 15 predicted proteins | sample MGYA00242489_ERZ504515 | MGnify/ENA primary metagenome ERZ504515 (study PRJEB26092, sample SAMD00036237) | human gut metagenome | host: Homo sapiens | study: EMG produced TPA metagenomics assembly of...
TGGTTTCTGTCTTGTTATCGGGCAATGCGGTTTCAGTCCTCAGCCAGATGGAGAATTCAGTTCTTCAATTTTTTCCCGGTCAGTTCTTCCGGAGCGGTATAACCCATAAACCGGACAGCGGCCTGATTGAGCATGGAAATGTGATCATCGAAATCCAGAATGATCACTCCCATGGGAGAAGCACTGATCAGCAGATCCAGGAAATGATTCTGTTCACGCAGGCGGAGACGTTCGTCTTTCAGTTGTTCCATCATGCGGTTGAACACTTGTACGATGCGGTCGGCATCCTTTTGTCCTACGGGCGAAAGCCGGCTGCTGAAGTCCTGTTCGCGCAGCAGTTCCATTCCGTTTCCGATACTTCGGATCGGTTTCACTACCTTCTGATAAATAAATAAGAAGAGGAGTGTGACCAGGATTACTCCTTCTATCAGATAAAACAACACCCCCCGATCCTTCAGGATAAGAGCAGAAATCAGGCAGCCTGCTGTCAGCAGCAGGAAGGCGAGAATGAGGAACTGAGTTTTTATTTTCATACCGGTGAAGTTTAGGGATCAGGAATTGCCGACAGGCAGGTTGTATTTTTCCAGCCGGCGGTACAGAGCTCCCCGGCTGATACCCAGTAAAGCAGCTACCTGTGATAGGTTGTTGCCACATTCTTTCATAGCCTGCAGAATGGTTTGTTTTTCGATCTCTTCCAGTGTCATGCCTTGAGGCACTTGTAGCTTTGCGGCAGAGTTATGAACAGGCTGTTGATAACATAGCCGGAAGTCTGCTTCTGTCAGTCTGGTCTTTCCGCTGACCAGCAGGGTACGCTCCACCAGATTCTTGAGCTCACGGATATTGCCGGGATAGGGAAGTGACGACAGGAAATCAAGTGCATCACTTGTAAAATCTACGGGTGGTAACTGGTTTTGTTCACACTGGCGGTCGGCAAAATGGCGTGCCAGCAACGGAATATCCTCCGCCGTTCGCGCAGGGCAGGCAGATGAACGGTGATCAGGTTGATGCGGTAGAACAGGTCTTCGCGGAAAGTATGTTCACGGACCATTTGCGGAAGATCTGCATTGGTGGCACATACGACGCGGATATCCACTTTTCTCGGACGGCTGTCCCCCAGCACTTCGAAGGTCTGGTCCTGCAGAACGCGCAACAGTTTTACCTGGCAACTGAGATCCAGCTCTCCGATCTCATCCAGGAAGATCGTTCCCCGGTCGGCCATTTCAAACCGGCCGATGCGGTCTGTAACAGCATCCGTAAAGGCTCCTTTCCGGTGACCGAACATTTCACTTTCAAACAGGCTTTGTGAGATTCCTCCCAGATTGACCTTGACGAAGGGGCCCGAGGCCCTCCGGCTGTTGACGTGCAGGGCTTCGGCAATCAGTTCCTTACCCGTACCGCTTTCTCCTGTGATCAGGACCGGTGCGTTGGTTGGAGCAATCCGGCAGAGTGTATCGAGCACTTCGTTCAGGGCTCTGCTCTTGCCGATGATCCGGTGGCGGTCGAATCCGGCGTGCTTCTGGTCTGCAGATCCGGGCGTTTCCTTTTGCGGGGCAGTCAGTTCCAGAGCTGTTTCAATGCGTTGCATGAGTGCGGCATTGTTCCAGGGTTTGGTAATGAAATCAAAAGCTCCTGCCTGCATGCCTTGTACGGCCAGACGGATACTTCCCCATGCAGTCATCAGGATAACCGGAACATCCGGCCGGAAAATACGGGTCTGCCGGAGCAGGGTCAGTCCTTCTTCTCCGCTGGTGGAAAGCGTGAAGTTCATGTCCATCAGGATCAGCTGCGGAGCAGTCCTGCGGATAATTTCGATAGCCTCTTTGGGGCCGGAAGCTGTTTCTACCTCGTATTTGGCCCGTTTCAGCATAAAGCTGAGGGAGGACCGGATGGCACTGTCGTCGTCAATGATAAGAATCATAAAGGTCTGTTTGTATTGTTGAGTTACTGCAAAGATACTTCTTTTTGGCAAATTTTTTTACACTGGCAATTTGTTTACTTCAGAGAATGATTTCTGAGGGACTGGCTGATGTTGCCAGAGCAACGGTTAGGAATGAAATGTTTGCAATTCTTTCCGGAATCCATTACATTTGCCGCCCGAATTTTCTTCATTCTCCTTTTTGACGCACGTTTGTATTTGGAGAGTGGATGACAGAAAGTAAATAAGTTCCAGAGAAAATAAGAGTGTGAAAACAGACCATTTTGAACAGCTTTATCGGGGGAATTATGCCCGTCTGTATTATTATGCTTTCCGCTTTGTTGCTGACGAAGAGGCTTGCCGTGACATTGTCAACGATGTTTTCGAACAGGCTGGAAGGATCGGGAGCAATTGCAGGAAGCAACGGCCGTAGCTTGCCTTTACACTCGTACCCGTAACCGTTGCATAGACTATCTGCGCCACAGACAGGTGGAACAGCAGTACGCCACCTTCCTCCGTACCCTCACTTCGGAGGATCCGTCCATCCCTCCCGGGGAGCGCGAGGAGCGGGTGAGGCGCATGGAGCGCTGTCTGGAGCGGATGACCGATCCCACCCGGAGCATTGTGAAGCAGTGTTATTACGACGGGAAGAAATACCGCGAGGTGGCCGAGGAGAGGGGCATCACGCCGACGGGGTGAAGAAACACATCGTGAAGGCTGCGGATGCTGCGGGAGGAACTGGGATGCGGAGAAAAACGGCGGGGGAAGGTACCCGGAAAGACGGATGAAACGTAATTGGAATACAGAAAACGATCGACCGATGGATATGAAAGAGAACGAAGACAGAATGGGGCGTACGCTGGATGCCCTGGAGCATCCCGGGCGCTTCACAAAGGAAGAACTGGAGGAACTGCTGGCCGACAGGGAGTGTGTGGCAGCCTGCCGCGACCTGCTTGACTGCCGCGAGGCGCTGGCACGCCGTCATGCCGCAGCTCCCGATGTGGACGGACAGTGGGAGGCTTTCTGCCGCCGCCATCCGGATGCTGCCGGTGCTGCCCGCGGCAGGAAGCGGATGCGCAGGGCGGCCTGGTGGACGGCGCTGGCAATGGCGGCTTCGCTGGCCCTGCTGATGATGCTGCCCCTGACGGGACGCAGGGAATATACGGTGTTCAGGCCGGACCTGCCGGAGGGGAGGTGAAGGAGGAAGTGTGGCGGGCGGTATCCGGTACGGGTCCGCCATTCCCCGGGGCATGAGCGCCGGCTGGTGCTGCCGGACGGGTCGCGGGTGTGGCTCAATGCGGAAAGCTCGCTCAGCTATCCCGGGAGCTTCGGCGGAAGGGAACGGCGCGAGGTGACGCTGCAGGGGGAGGCCTACTTTGAGGTGGCGCCCGACAGCCTGCATCCCTTTGTGGTGGAGACGGCGGCCCTGCAGACGCAGGTGCTGGGCACTTCGTTCAACGTGAGGGCCTATTCGCCGGAGGATACGCGGGTGACCCTGCTCCGGGGAAGCGTGAAGGTGAGCGACAGGGCACCGGGGGGAACTGCTGCTCAGACCGGGGGAAGGAACGGACTGCAGCCTGGGCAGGAAGACCGTGGACGATGCGGAGGACTGCCGTGCGTGGACCGACGGCCGGTTTGCCTTTGATGATGCTCCGCTGGTGGAGATCATGCGCGAGCTGGGGCGGTGGTATAACGTGGATATCGTGTTCACCGACAGGGAGGTGATGCAGGAACGCCTGCATTTCCGGGCGGACCGGAAGGATTCGCTGGAGCAGGTGCTGGAGCTGCTGAACTGCCTGCGCAAGGTCAGGGCCCGGATCGAGGACGGCCGGGTGGTGGTGGGCATCTGAAATTTCTGAAAAAATGTGCTTTTCCGGTACCCGATCGGGCATGCTCTCCGTAACAGAAGCAGAATCAGTCAGAATTTTGAACCATGAAAACGAAAATGATCTTTTTGCTGCTGGCATGGACGGGGGCGGTCCTGACCCTGCCGGCTCAGACGGGACGCCCGGTCAGCGCAGAGCTGAAGGAGGTGCCTCTGTCGGCTGCCCTGAAGAAGCTGGAACAGGCTTCGGGATGCAGCATTCTGTTTACTTACAGCGATGTACAGCCTTACCGGGTGACGGCTTCCATCCGCGATATGGCGGTGGAACAGGCGGTGAAGAAGCTGCTTGAGGGTAAACCGCTCACCTCGGTGCGCAGGGGGAGGAGTATCTCATCGTCCTGCCGGACAGTGTGCACAGGCTGCCGGTTGCCGTGCGGGGCAGGGTGACTGACGAGGCGGACCGTCCGCTCCCGTACAGCAACGTGCTGCTGCTTACGCCCGATTCGGTGTTTGTGAACGGATGCGTCAGCCGTTGAGGACGGCTCGTTCCTGATGACGGCGGAAGAGGGGAAGGCGTATCTGCTGAAGGTGTCGTCGGTGGGTATGCGACCGTGGTGCAGGCTGCGGCTGCTGGCAACCGGATCCGGCTGGCTCCCGACGCACAGATGCTGGAGGAGGTGACCGTGACGGGCCGCCGCAGACTGATAGAGCCTTCGGCCGGCGGGGTGAAGGCGAACGTGCCGGTACGTCGCTGGCACGGATGGGTACGGCGGGGAGATGCTGGCTCACCTGCCTTTTGTCACCAGCCGCAACGGAAGTCTTTCGGTGCTGGGAAGCGGTACGCCGGAAATCTACATCAACAGCCGGAAGGTGCGCGACATGGGGGAACTCGACCGGCTCCGGGCTTCGGAGATCCTGTCGGCGGAGGTGATCACGGCGCCCGGCCCGGAGTATGCTGCCGACGTGCCTGCGGTCATCCGCATCCGTACGCTCCGCCAGCGGGGTGAGGGCTGGAGCGGAAGCGTGAACCTGGGCTACAACCAGGGACGGTGGGCGAACGGCGACCAGCAAGTGGCCCTGAATTTCCGCACCGGAGGGCTGGATCTTTTTGTGAAGGGCTATGTCAGCGAAAAGAATTCATACGGAGAGACGGAGGCTGTGATCCGCACGGAGGGAAAGGATGTGTGGGAGACGGTGGCCGGCGATGTGCAGACGTCGCGGTCGCAGAGGTTCTCGGCCGAGGCGGGCTTCAACTGTGAGGTAAACGAGCATCATTCGTTCGGGGTGAAGTATACGCCGGGGGGAACACTGGGCACTGCCATCCAGCGGTCGTGGGGGGAAACGGTCACTTCCTGCAACGGGACTGAGGTGGAACGGGCGGACTTCGTGATGCGTTCCTGTCCCCGCGACGGGATCAATCATGCGGTCAATGCGTATTATGTGGGCGAGGCCGGCCGGTGGACGCTGGATCTGAATGCGGATTATCTGGACAACCGCATGAAGAGCAGCCAGTATGCGGAGGACGGAAGCGAGGCGGACATCAGCAGTGTGTCCGACTCGGAAAGCCGGCTTTATGCGGCCCGGCTTCAGGCAGGCGTGAAGCTGGGAAAAGGGCAGCTGTCGTTCGGGTCGGAAGGAACGCTGACGGAGCGGAAGGATCTTTTCACGCAAAGCGGCTTCTCGGCCGATGCGGACAATTTCATCCGCCAGCGTGCCTTTGCGGTCTTTGCCGGGTATTCGGCTTCCTGGGGAAAATGGCGGGCGAATGCGGGGCTGCGCTATGAGCACCGTGCCACGGATTATTGGGATCAGGGGGTCCGGGTGGAGGAACAGAGTCCGGTGTATGATGAGCTGATTCCCACGGCGTCTGTCAGCTGGTCGGACCGGGATCTCAGTCTGGCACTTGCCTGGAAGACGATGCGGACCAATCCTTCGTATGCCTTGCTGACCAATGCCGTCAGCTACCGGACCAGTATTCGTATACGACGGGGAATCCGGGACTGGAACCGTCGCAGGCCAGCATCCTGTCGCTGAACCTGGCTTACAAATGGCTGTTTGCTATGTGCAGTATGGGCGTACCAGAAATTTGCTCACGAACATTACCATGCCTTACAATGAGGAAACCCATCCGGGAATCCTGCTGTTCACTTCGGCCAATCTGGCACCGGATTCAAGCTGCATCATCAATCTGAGCGCTGCTCCGCGGATCGGTGTCTGGCAGCCGCAGTTCAGTATTAGCGGGGTATATGCTGCTCCCGACGGCCGTAACCTGGGGATTGAGGTCTGGCGCCGGCAGCCGCTGTTTAATTTCGGATGGGACAACAGCTTTACGTTGCCGCAGGCTGGTTTCTGAACGTACAGGGCAGTCTGCAGACCGCCGCACGGATGGGATTCATGGTGAACCGTCTGGAGGGCCGGCTGAATGCCCGTGTCAGCAAGTCGTTCCTGAAGGACGATGCGCTGACGTTGTCGCTGACTGCGGATGATATACTCCGTACCGGGTATTATCATTTCAATGTCTATGGGATCGATTCCTACAACGGGAACCGTATCTACCGCGACTGGCAGCGTGTGGGGATCCAGCTTTCGTATAAGTTCAATGCCACTAAGAGCAAATATAAGGGTACCGGAGCCGGTCAGAGCGAAAAGGCCCGTCTGTAGGGCTGCACCGGTTCTGCCTATTCTCTGCGGATGATCTCCTCGAAGTCTGCATCGATCCCGGTGTTCCGGTCGAAATCCCAGAGCGTGAGGCTGCGCAGCTGATAGTAGTAGTACCAGTAATAGAACAGCTCGTTGATGTGTTTCTGGCGGGCTTCGTCCTTGCTGACCTGGGCGTCGTTCAGGTCGAGGGTGCTGATCTGTCCCACCATGAAGGTTTCGACATTGGTGTGATAGCGTTTGCGGGCAATCCGGTCGGCTTCTCCGGCAATCTTCAGCTGGCGTTTCTGGTTGTTGAACTGTTCGGTCAGGATGAAGAGGTTCTGGTTGAAGTCCATGGTCTCCTGGCGCAGCTTGCTTTCAGTCACCTGACGGTTGCTTTCGGCCACACGGACCTGTCCGCGCCGTTTTCCCCAGTCGAGCAGGGGGATTCTGATTCCGACTTCCACCACCTGATTGTCTTTCAGGTGCTGGTAGGAGGAACGGAAGCTGTGGTCGGTGCCCGTATATCCCACCTGGGCGAACAGGGTGATTTCCCGGAGATTTCCCCTGGCTTTGGCCACTTCGTAGTCGGCTTCCAGCTGGCGCGACGGATGTTGCGGGCGAAGGAGTTGTTGGCCAGGGCTTTTTCCAGCACGTCCTGATAGTTGAGCAGTCCTCCGGGAATGGAGTCAGGCAGGACGGGGTCCAGTTCCTCCTGTCCTTCCAGGGCCAGGAACGAGCGGAGGGTGAACATGGCATTCTTCAGGGAACTTTCGTTGTCGGTCAGGGCCGATTCGGCATTCAGCATGTTCAGCTGCAGCTGGAGCAGGTCGTTTTCGCTGATCTTTCCCATGCGGCGTTTGACCTTGGCCACTTCGTACAGCTTGCGGGCATTTTCCAGGTTCTGGCTGGAGATGTTTACCCGTTCGCGTGCCAGCAGCAGATTGAAGAAATGGTTGATGGTGTTCAGCGTAACGTTTTCCGTGGCACTCAGGAAGGCCGCTTTGGCTTCCTCATAGCGTACCGGCTCGATGCGGCGGTTCCACTTCACATTGTTGACGCTGAAGATGGGCTGGTTGAGGGTCAGCGCCACCGGAACGGACATGAACTGGCGGGATTTGTTTCCGCTGAGCTGGCTCAGGTAGTCCAGTGAGGTCGTGAGCGACAGCGTACCTCCGGTCAGCCAGATGCTCTGGTCGATGGAGATCGATCCGGACAGATTCATATAGTCATTGCGCACGTAGGTATAGGCTCCGTTGTCCTGCTGGTAGGAGTTGTATTTCTTGTTATAGCTCGGAAGCGTGGCCGTAAAGCTGATTTCCGGTAGCAGGTTGGCTGGAAGGTGCGGTACTCCCAGTAAGCTGTTTTCAGTTCGTTGAGGGCCACTGCTGCATCTACGCTTTGCACCCGTGCCAGAAGGATGGCTTCATCGAGTGTGATGCTGCGTCTGGCGGTTTGTGCCGTGCCTGCCTGGGGAAGCAGGGGCAGAAGGCTCATCCCCCATGCTAGAAGGATCTGTTTCATTGTTTTTCGGTTCATATGGCTTGTTGTTTTATTTTTATGGTTCTGGTTTCCGGTTTGCCCGTTTTCTCGGGCTTCCGGCTTGCTTGCTTTTTCGGGTCTTCCGGTTTGTTTTCGGACTTTCCGGTCTTTTCTCGGGCTTTTCGGTCTTTTTTCTGTTTTGTATCGCGGATTTTTCCGTTTTTTGTTCTGTATTTGCAAGGTGGCTGTTCTGTTTTGTCCGTTCGGAAGGAAATACACAAATCCAGTGCCAGAATCGCAAGTCGTTGATTATCAGATATAGCTCTTCCAGTGAGTGTCCGGAAATGGACACTTTCTGATTCTGTAGCGGAAGACTGTCCGTTTTCGGACACTCGGGGAGATAAAGTATTGCAGATAATCAGGCAGTTAGGATTCTGGCACGCAAATTGTTTCAGGAAGGGTACCGTTGAAAACGGATTTGAATATGTATGAAAACGGACAAGGAAAATTCAAATAATCATGGATAGAGAAATACCGAAGAAAACATTGCAGCGTGAACGCCGGAAGCGGTGGCTGGGTTATGGAATGGCCGGACTGTTGCTGATTGGCGGCATCACCTGGATTCCTTCACTGATGCAGAGCCGCGTGAATGAGAAGGATCTGCTTTTCAGTGTCGTGGACCGCGGTACGCTGGAAGTGAGTGTCAGTGCTTCCGGAAAAATAGTTCCGGCAGTTGAGGAGATCATTACCTCGCCGGTCAGCGCACGTATTGTGGAAGTGTACCGCCGGAGCGGAGACAGCGTGGAAGCAGGGACTCCGTTGCTGAAGCTTGATCTTCAGAGTACGGAAACCGAGTACCACAAGCAGCTGGATGAGGAACGGATGAAACAGCTTCAGCTGGATCAGTTGCGGATGAATAATGAAACTTATCTGGGCGATCTGGCATGAAGGTGAAGGTACAGGCCATGAAGGTGGGACGCATGGAAGCTGATTTGCGCAACGAACGCTATCTGGACAGCCTCGGATCGGGGACTACGGACAGGGTACGTCAGGCGGAACTTGCTTATAATACCGGATGTCTGGAACTGGAACAGCTGCGTCAGCAATATGCCAACGAGCAGAAAGTGAAGGAGGCTGATCTGAAAGTGAAGCAGCTTGAACTGGATATTTTCCGCAAGAGTCTGTCGGAAACCCGGCGTACGCTGGAAGATGCTCAGCTGCGTTCGCCGCGTAAGGCCATCCTGACTTCCATCAATACGCAGGTAGGATGCAGGTGGCGCCCGGGAGCCAGGTGGCGGTGGTATCCGATCTGAGTCATTTCCGGATAGATGGAGAGGCAGCCGAATCATACAGTGACCGGATTGTTGCCGGTGCCAGGGCGATGGTTCTCGTCGGGCATGAAAGGCTGGAAGGGATGGTGAGCAGCGTGACACCGCTGAGCCGTGACGGGATCATGTCCTTTACGGTGCAGCTGGATGACAGCAGCAACCGCCGTCTGCGTTCCGGACTGAAAGTTGATATTTATGTCATCAATGCAGTGAGGGAAGAGGCCCTTCGCATCAGCAACGGGTCGTTTTATGTGGGTGCCGGCGAGTACGAGCTTTTCGTGAAAGAAGGCAGTGGCCGGCTGGTGAAGCGCAAGGTCCGTCTGGGAGCATGCAGCTACGACCAGGTGGAAGTGCTGGACGGCCTGAAGGAAGGTGATTGCGTGGTGGTGAGCGATATGAGTATGTATCAGAGCCGGACACAGATCAAACTGAAAGAAAAGGAATGAGAAAATAAAACAGGAAATCAACAAAAAAGACAAAAGATATGATACGGGTTTATTTCAGACAAGCATGGATCATGCTGAAACAGAACCGGCTGTTCTCGTCGGTTTACATTGTGGGAACGGGACTTTCCATTGCTCTGGTGATGGTTCTGTTTGTCATTTATTATGTGAAGGCCGGACCAGTTTATCCGGAATACAACCGGGACCGCATGCTGGTGATCAAAACGATGAAATCGCAGGATAAGGGTTCGAATGGAACATCCTGCAATACCGGAGTCTCTTATTTCGTAGCGAAGACGCTGCTGAAGGATCTTCCCCATCTGGATCAGATTGCCGTGTTTCAAGGCGGATGGGGCAGGATGCGGGTAGACCTGCCCGGCAACCAGGGAAGCCAGGAAATCCAGCCTGGATACGTGGACTGCGGGTTCTGGAGCATGTTTTCTTTCCGTTTTCTCTCGGGAAAGCCTTTTGTACAGGCTGATGTGGATTCCCGTCTTCCCGTGGCTGTCATCTCCGAGAGTCTGGCCCGGAAACTGTTTGCCACAACCGATGCGACAGGGAAGTATCTGAGCGTGAATGCAGAGAGGATACGGGTCTGCGGAGTGGTGAAGGATGTGTCGTACGCAACCCCCACAACGGTCGCCGACCTGTGGATGCCCATGACGCGTTGTCCGGCATTCGAAGACAAAGATCCCGACGGAAGGCTGAACGGCGCTTTCTGGATCTACCTGACGGCACCGACCCGGGCGGAAAAGAAGCAGCTGCGGGCGGAAGTGCAGGATGCTTTCCGGCGTTATAATGCGCAGGATCATCCCTATGTCAGCGATCTGATGGAACAGCCGGACGACTATTGGAAAAGTTCGTTACGTACGGACTGCATGGGGGCGCCTGATGTGAAGCAGACCGTCCGGCAGCTGGCTTACATTCTGCTGGCCCTGCTTTTCATCCCGGCTCTGAATCTGGGCGGACTGATTTCTTCACGGATGGACCGGCGCCTGGGCGAACTGGGAGTCCGGCGGGCGTATGGAGCCACCAGCCGGATGCTGGTGAACCAGGTGCTATGGGAGAACCTGTTGCTGACCTTACTCGGAGGAGTTGCCGGAATGCTGGTGTCGTGGGGCATCCTTCTGTCCGCCCGGGGATGGATCCTGAGTCTGGGAACAGCCAAGTGGGGGGGGATCCCATACTCCGATGCGTCTCTCTTCCTGGGACCGGAGGTGCTCTTCAATCCCTATGTTTTCGCAACGGCCTTTCTGGTCTGTCTTTTCCTGAATGTGCTTTCGGCGCTGATACCTGCCCTGTGGGCGTTGCGTCACTCCATTGTCAATTCACTTCATGCACAGCGATAAAAACCAATGACTATGTTTCAGAATATTCTACACCAATTATGGAATCAGCGGAGACAGAACGGATGGATTCTGCTGGAGCTGATCGCAGTGACTTTCTTTTTGTGGACGGTGATTGATCCCGTCTGTGTGCTGACGGGCAACCGGCTGATTGCTCCCGGGTTTGAATCCGAGGGACGGTATGTGCTCGAACTTGAGGCCTATGATTTCAACGATGTGCGCTACCGGAAAGAGGTGACCGACACCGCCCAGCGGGACAATCTCCTGCACATTGCCGGTCTGATCCGCCGGTGTCCGGAAGTGACGGATCTGACCTTCGTGACGCCTTATTCGTTTCCTAACTGTAGATCCTGGAGCGGCTATACCATTGCCACGGACACGCTCGACAACGCACAGACACGGAAGCTGTCGGTTCAGTATTATGAGTTTTATGTCCGCGATGGCGGCAACCTGTTCCGCACCTACGGCATGCGTGATGCCGTTACCGGGCGGGATCTTGAGATTCCGGCCGACTGTCTGGATGGCGACAAGGTGTTTGTTTCGGCCACACTGGCCCGCCGCTTTTACGGAACAACGGATGTCCGGGGAAAGAAATTCTTCATGAGCGGCAAGCCGTTTGAAGTGGCCGGCGTGTTCGGTGAGTTCAAGCACCGTGATTACGAGCAGCCCTTTCCGCTGGTTGTCTTTCTGAATTCCAGATTTGAGCCCGAACCTTATATCCATTGGCGATGGTTTATCGTTTTCCGGCTGAAGGACGGTGTGGATGCCCGGGCCTTCGAGAAGCGGTTCCGCGAGGAAGTGGCTCCGCAGCTTCAGATCGGCAATTTCTGCTATCCGGAACTGGTTTCGTTCAACCGGCAGATCCGGAACGAGCTGGAAAATAGCGGTACACTGAACAAGCTGCGTGTGCAGTATGCTCTGGCCGGATTCGCCCTGCTCTGCATCTTCCTGGGCATGACCGGCACTTTCTGGGTGCGCTGCGATGCCGCCGTGGGAGATCGGCTGATGCGCAGTCTGGGTGCGACGAAACGTGACGTGCGGAAGCGCTTTCTGGTTGAAGCCTGGCTGCTGGTTACGGTGGCCTTCCTGATCGGGCTTGTGGCAGTGGCACAGTATGTCGTGACTTCCGGCACTCTGGAAGGGGACGACACCTTCTACTGGCAGAACCGTCCGCTGGCCCATTTCCTGGTGGTGAGCGGTGTCGTATACGTCCTGCTGGCAGCGGTTTCCCTCGTCAGCACGCTGATCCCCGTGAGCCGTATCGCCCGCGAGGAACCGGCCGACGCACTGCGTGATGAATAAGTATGGTATGAACAAGTTAAAAAACGAATGCAATATGGCAATAATCAGACTGACCGGGATCAATAAGATCTACCGGGTGAATGAGATTGAAACCCAGGCTCTGGAGAATGTGAACCTGGAAGTGGAAAAGGGAGAATTTCTCAGCGTGATGGGGCCTTCGGGCTGCGGCAAGTCGACGCTCCTGCGCTGCTTTAACCTGCTGGATGCTCCGACGAGCGGAAACGCTGGAGCTGAACGGGAATGTGATCACCTCTGCTATGGGCGACCGCCGGCTGGCAGAGTTCCGCAACCGGACGCTGGGGTTTGTCTTCCAGTCGTTCCATCTGATCGGCTCGCTGAATGTGATCGACAATGTGCAGCTTCCTCTGCTCTACCGCGGAACGGGATCGTCGGAACGCCTCCGTCTGGCGCAGGAAGTGCTCGAACGGGTGGGACTGAGCACCGCATGCGCATTTCCCCGGCCAGCTTTCGGGCGGGCAGTGCCAGCGTGTGGCCATCGCCCGTGCCATCATCGGCAATCCGGAGATCCTGCTGGCCGACGAGCCGACGGGTAACCTGGACTCCCGGATGGGGGCGGAAGTGATGGATATCCTCCACCGGCTGAACCGGGAAGACGGACGGACCATCGTCATGGTGACGCACAACGAGGAACAGGCACGCCAGACTTCGCGCACGATCCGTTTCTTCGACGGACGGCAGGTGGAATGACGGATCATCCTGCCCAGCCGGCACGGTCGAGGCCCCGGTAGCCGATGCTTCGGCCAGATGGGAGGCAGGATGGAAGGACTTCCTTCCAGATCGGCAATGGTGCGCGCCACCTTCAGGATGCGGTCGTAGGCGCGCGCCGAGAGGCTGAGCCGCTCCATGGCAGTCTGCAGCAGGCGCAGGCCGGCTTCGTCCGGACGGGCATAGCGGGCCAGCAGGCGGGAGGTCATCCGGGCGTTGCAATGAATTCCCGGATGGGCGGAAAACCGCTCTTCCTGCAGCCGGCGGGCACGGACCACGCGCTCCCGGATGACGGCACTCGGTTCGGAAGGACGGGCGTCGGACATCTTTTCGAAGGGAGAGGAGTGATTTCCACCTGCATGTCAATGCGGTCGAGAAGCGGCCCGGAGATGCGGCTGAGATAGCGCTGCACCTGTCCCGGTGTACACACGCAGGGCGTGTCGGATGATTGTGATACCCGCACGGGCAGGGATTCATGGAGGCCACCAGCATGAAGCCGGCCGGATAGTCAACGGTGTAGCGGGCGCGCGACACGGTGATGTGGCGGTCTTCGAGCGGCTGGCGGAGCACCTCAAGCACGCTGCGGCTGAATTCGGGCAGCTCGCCAGAAGAGCACACCGCCCGTGGCCAGGCTCACCTCGCCGGGCTGTGGCTGGCACCTCCTCCTGTCATGGCCACCTGTGAGATGGTGTGATGCGGGCTCCGGAAGGGACGCACGGTGATGAGCGGGGTATCTTTTCCCAGTGTTCCGGCTACGGAATGGATCTTGGTTGTTTCCAGACTTTCCTCAAGGGTCAGCGGCGGCAGAATGCCGGGCAGGCGGCGGGCCATCATGGACTTCCCGCTTCCGGGAGGCCCGATCATCAGGATGTTGTGGCCGCCTGCCGCTGCCACTTCCAGGGCACGCTTTACGCTTTCCTGTCCTTTCACGTCGGCAAAGTCCGGGCCGGCTGTTTCCTGTCCGCGGGCAAATATCTCCCGGATGTCCGTATGCGTGACCGGCAGGTCTTCTTCTCCGTTGAGGAAGCGGATCACCTGGCCGATGTTGTCGGCTCCATATATGTCAATGCCTTCCACCACGGCGGCTTCGCAGGCGTTCCGGCGGGGAAGGATCAGTCCTTCCAGCCCCTGGCGGCGTGCGGCCAGCGCAATGGGCAGGGCACCGCGGACGGCTGCAGACTTCCGTCGAGCCCGAGCTCTCCCGTCAGCATCAGGTGCGGAAGCCGGTCGCTGCGGATCCCGCCGGTTGCAGCCAGAATGCCGGCGGCCAGCGGAAGGTCGTAGGCCGATCCTCCTTGCGGATGTCGGCCGGTGCCATATTGACCACCAGCTGGCAGGCGGGAAACGGGTAGCCGTTTACCTGGAGGGCTGATACGATGCGTTCATGACTTTCCCTGACGGCCGAGTCGGGCAGGCCGACCAGAAAGAAGCGGATGCCGCGGGAACTGTTGACTTCGATGGTGACGGGGGTGGCGTCGATACCTTGTACGGCGGCACCGAATGTTTTGACCAGCATGGTGTGTTTTTCTTTATTGTATGTTTTTCCGGTTATTTGATGAGTTCCTTCAGTTTCGCCTTGAGGGCTTCTCCGTGAAGGCCGGTGCCGAGGATTCTGCGGCTGTGGTCAATCAGCAGGTTGGCCGGCAGGCGGGCGACGGAGTTCTGCCTGACAAGCTGGTTGTCCCATCCCTTGAAGTCGCAGGTCTCCATCCATTGCTTGCTG
>ENA-OQAA01001137-OQAA01001137.1-human-gut-metagenome-genome-assembly--contig:-NODE-1137-length-14719-cov-5.065036_pt1 | contig 14719 bp, 20 predicted proteins | sample MGYA00242489_ERZ504515 | MGnify/ENA primary metagenome ERZ504515 (study PRJEB26092, sample SAMD00036237) | human gut metagenome | host: Homo sapiens | study: EMG produced TPA metagenomics assembly of...
TTTTGAAAATTTCAGATAAAATTTCGTTAGAAAAGTACAGTCCTTTATTCTAAACTGAAAAGCACTTTTTTGTCTGAAATATAAATAGATACACAAGAGTAGATACTACCTGAGAAATTGCTGTGGCAATAGCAGCTCCTGCAACACCAAAATTAAAAGTGTATATAAATAATGGATCTAAACCGATATTGAGGATTGCACCTAACAACAAGGCACACATTGTAGTTTTTGCAGCTCCTTCACTTGTCACGATATTGTTCATTGTGACATTAAAAACATTGAAAATGCAGGAAACAATGTAAATACTGGCATAGGTAGCTGCATAAGGAAGGACACTTTCTGTTGCACCTAAAAGTCTTAGAATGGGTTTCAAAAAGAGGATTGATAAAACAATCATAATTGCACCAACAACAAGACTGCTATATAGTGCAGTGCTTGCCACTTTGTTTGCCTGATCCTTATTTCTTTGTCCTAACAGTCGAGAAATGTAGGATGCTGCCCCATTACCAAAAAGTAATCCTAAGCCAACGACTACTTGACCGAGTGGATACACAACCGAGATGGCAGCCATTTGACTTTCGCCTAATCCGCCTACGAAATAGGCGTCAACGAGATTGTATAAGGCGTTGATGAGCATACCAATCATTGTTGGAATACCCATAGCTAAAAGGGCTTTTGGGATTGGAGCATTGCCCAATAACTCCAATTTTCTGTTTTGATTGTCCATAGTGTTCTTTCTCCTTTCACTTGACAAATAGAATAAAATATACTACTATAAATTATAGTAGTTGAAACGCAAATGGTATTCTACTATAATTTATAGTAGTTGTCAAGAGAGTAAAGGAGGAAATTGATATGGCGACCATTGACTTAATTGTTTTGGGAATGTTAAAGAAAGAACCTCTGAGTGCGTATGACCTTCAAAAGTTGGTAGAGTACCGCAATATTTCAAAATGGGTAAAAATTAGTACCCCGTCCATTTATAAAAAGGTTATCCAGTTGGAGGAAAAAGGATATATTTCAAGTCATATTGAAAGAGAGGCAAAATGCCAGAAAAATCAGTGTATTCTTTAACTGAAAAAGGGAAACGGCAGTTTGAAAAATTGATGCTTGAAATATCCTGTAAGCCGATAAACATTTTTTTAGATTTTAATGCTGTCATTGTAAATCTGGACAGTATGCCCAGAGAAAGACAGCAAGAATGTCTGGATAATATTGAGAGCAGTATGGAGGTATTGAAAAAATATCTGGAAGAAAATATTGCTTTGAAAAAAAGTAAAGAAGATATTCCTGTTACGGGTATGGCAGTTTTACAGCAACAATACACATTGGCAGAGGCAATAGAGGAGTGGATTGCTTCATTAAAAAAAGAAATCAATTCGTAAAAGTGCATGGTAGGAACAAAAGAGATGCTGTTATTTTTTAGTTTGGATTGTAATGAGATTGTAAGAAGTGGTTGCTATACTGAACTTACAAAATAAAAACAGAAATTTGGAGGTTTTCATATGGCAATACTTGAAACAAAAGATTTACGAAAGATATACGGAAGCGGAGAAAACGAAGTCCATGCTTTGGATGGGGTATCCATTTCCGTAGAGGAAGGCGAATTTGTTGCTGTTATCGGTACATCAGGCAGCGGTAAATCCACTCTCTTAAATATGATTGGTGGGTTAGACCGCCCTACTTCTGGTAGTGTTACTATCCGAGGAAAAGAACTTTTGAAAATGAAGGACGAGGAATTGACAATTTTCCGCCGCAGAAATATCGGCTTTGTATTTCAGAATTACAATCTGCTTCCTGTTCTCAATGTTTATGAGAATATTGTGTACCCTATTGAGATCGACGGTGGCAAGACCGATACAAGATTTGTAAAAGAGATTATCCATACTCTTGGCTTAGAACAAAAGCTTAAAAATATGCCGAATAATCTTTCAGGCGGTCAGCAACAGAGGGTTGCGATTGCCCGTGCCCTTGCGACAAAGCCTGCCATTATCCTTGCGGATGTAAACTGAACCCCATGTGCTTACTGTACATAGCGTATATACAGTAGGATTGCATGACAATATAGGTATGATTAGCTCCTATTAGGAAAACACACTGTCAAAGGGGTATGTAGCGGGGGTTAGCCCGCTACTGCGGGTTTTGTGGTGTTGATTTCAATGTATTCTGCTATGCGTCTAAATTCATCCGCAAACTTAAATCTCACACTAATGTTTCCATTCTCATAAACCTTGATATGGTCGATCAGCTCAACGAGAAGTTCCCGGGAAAGCTGGTCGATATTTTGATGTTTTGTAAAGGCCACCAATGCGGGATGCTCACTCTTTACACCGTTTGCCAGTTCTGCGCGTTCAGCGTTCAGCCGAGTGAGCACTGCGGAAATATCAGAAGTCTGCCGTTCATAGTCGGCCTTCATATCCCGGTATTCCTGCTGGGTGATTTCACCGTCTTTCCAGTCCTGATAAAGAGATTGCTTGTAGCGTGTTATCTTTGTCAGTTCCCGCTCTTTTGCAGCTATCAGATCGTCCAGTCGGTAAGACTGGCTTTTTTTGATTGGAGCGGAATTGATCTGCGTGACGATTTCCGAGTAGGAAACAGCCAAATGTACCTGATGCTGTACAGCGAACAAAACAGCAGCCTCCAGCCGTTCATGCTTGATTGAGTGCATGGTGCAGGCTGTCCGGGAACGGTTCTTGTAGGTTGAGCAAGAATAATATACATTGTTGTTCTTGCCAACGCATCGGGTAATGGCCCGCCCGCAATCGGCACATTTCAGAAAGCCGCTGAATAAATGTACTCACGGCCTTTCGGGGAAGTACGGGTATCACGCTGTAAGAGAGCCTGTACCTTGTCAAAAGTTTCATAGTCGATAATGGCCTCATGCGTTCCAGCCACTTCCACCATTCCTCGCGTGGAACAGCTTCAATCTGGTGTACCTTGTAGCTTTTCACCCGGCTTCGGCCTTGGGCTAAATCCCCGGTGTAGGTCGGATTGGTAAAAATGGAGTGGATCATGCGACTCCCCACATAGGATCGTCATACCCTCTTGTCGAAACAGGCAAGCCCTTTTGTACCTTGTAAGCCGAGGGGCTCGGTACGCCGTGTTCGTTCAGGTACAGCGCGATAGCACGTTTTGATGACCCTTGAATAAGCATTGTGAAAATGAGTTTGACATTTTCAGCAGCATCGGGATCAACAATCAGCCTGTGCTTGTCCTTTGGGTGCTTTACATAGCCGTAAGGAGCAAATGCTCCGATATACTGGCCGTTGCGCCGTTTGTAATCAAATACCTGCCGGATCTTTTTGGAAGTCTGATAGCAGTAATTATCGTTCATCACGTTTGTAATGGGAACGATGATATTTGAAACGCTGTCGGGGTTCTTGTAGCTGTCCACATTCTCAGCAAGGCTGATAAAGCGAACACCCATTTGAACAAACAGGTTATCGATCAAACTTCCGGCATCGCTATAATTTCGTGCGAAGCGGGACAGGTCTTTTACTACCACGCAGTTAATTTTTCCGCTCATTACATCGGAAAGGAGCCGCTGGAAGTTCTCCCGGTTGGCGTCCGTTCCTGTGTGTCCATCGTCTACATATTCGGAAACACTTTCAAATTCTCCGATATGCTTCTGGTAAAAGTCATTGAGCAGATCACGCTGGTTGATGACGCTGTTGCTGTCGTCCTTTCCCTTTTTCAAGTCCTCCTTGGAGAGCCGGATGTATGCGCCCAGCCGCCAGCGGCGGACGGTATAAGAGGGAGAGAAACTCTGTTGCAATCCTCTGTTTTTTGTTCGTGCCATTGTTCCTCCTTCCCTATCACATTACATCTATATTATACCTCTGCTCGGGCGGGACAACAAGGATGCCTCCGCCTCGGGACACTTTGTCTCGAAGTAGAAACGGGCCATAACCGAAGTTACAGCCCGCTTTTTTGCCGGAGCAGGAAGTCCGTCAGCGTGTCCTGCAAGGACGGCCCGTTTTCCGCAAATTCAATCTTTACACCGATCCCACCGATGCAAAAGCAGTATGGATTTTCTACCGCCTGCAAAAACAGAGCGATCCGCTCCTCCCGGGGGAGAGAGGTGTCAAAGGCCATACCGCTCACATCCGGCAGGGACTCGGGAGCCACTGCGCCGATGTCAACGCTTTTCATTTGTTCCAGTTCCTTTGCCGTTAATCTCACGGTAAAACCTCCTTATCAAAAATAGGATACGCCTCCCGCATATCGTGGGGAAACGCAAGAGGGCAGCACCTAAACGATGCTGCCCTCTTGTCTCACTCCATGTAAGTATAAAATAGAGAACGCCGCTCCCATTTTCTTGCCCTGTCCAAAGACAACTATACTCAGAGCGGCGTTCCCTCGCAGATAAGAGGGCAGCCGGGGAGACAGGCGGCCAGCCTGTCCTATGCCGGATCGTGGCCGTGGCTTGGCCCAGCCCAGTTGCGGCGTTGGCGTTGTTCGCTCATTCTTCCAAAGAAAAAGTCACAGCGCACCCGCCGTCCGGCTCCTCGGACTATGCCCGGGGCCGCCGCTGTTTATCTGCGGAAAGAAGAATATCTTCTTTCATAAACCGAGACATTTTTTTCATCATTTCCAAGTGGGGAAAATGAAAAAATCAAAAAGTTTTTTTCATGCGCTCAAGGCCACGCTTGATCGACTGGCGGACAGACTCCTCGTGTACGCCCTCGGCCTCGGCAATTTCCTTGATGCTCTTTCCGAGAATGATGTGGGCATCAATCCTGCGGCCCTGGATCTCCGGTAAAGAGTTGAGTGCGTTCCACAGACGGATGAACAGCTCCATGCGCTCCAGAAGCTCCTGGGGCGTTGGCTCATGCAGGCAGGCGGAATATTCGATCCCGTCATCGCAGTCCAGAGAATACTGCGCCTTATGCCGGGAGAGCCGCCGCTGGTAGGCCATTTCGTGCCGGGCATCGGACACAAATGCTTCGGCTACCTCGTCAGAAACCTCGATAAACTGATTCTGTGTGTACCAATAATAAAAATCCTTCAGATTGATTGTAGTCATAAATAAACCTCCGTTTCGGTGTTGGGTGGATGAGTGACCGAAACGGGGCTCGGCGGGGAGCGGCACCCCGGGGAGCCGCCCCGCACCTCGGGACAATTTGTCTCGAAGTACAAAAAAGCGCCTGGACGACACAAAGCCGCACAGACGCATGAAATTTTATATTCATTTATGTACTGCCAAATTTCACATTCATAACCAGACTGTCCCGGAGGGGGAGCTATGCTTTTTTTAGCTGGTGCAGGTCATGGATACTGTAAAAAAGGCAAAATGGACACGGCGATACCTCCTGAGCACCGCCGTATCCTCAAAAAAGGGCGACTTTAACACACCCTCCGTATTCTCATTTTTCAAAAAGAAAACGGCGGCTTGAAATATGTTATTTCAAAACCGCCGTAAGGCTACTGTATTTTGTTTTGGCGCATGAATATCCAGCCGCCGAAACAACGGTTTTTTTTATTCCGTTGCGGGTGGCTACTCTTTCATCGTTCTCTGCCCATTTTGGAATTAGAAGTAATTAAGCGTTTCCGTTCTTTTACTTTCACGACAGTTTCTAATTCCTTTATGACATCTTTGGCAATCCAAATTTGAACTTTGTTTCCGCTGGCTAATAAATCGTAAGCAGTCAAAAGAACTTTTTCGGCATATTCAAAGTCTGTTTTTCCTATTTCTCTTAGCGCCCATGAAACAGCTTTCTTTATATGGTCATGTTCATAACAAGAATTTTCGTATACCAATTTCAAATAGATGTCAAGAGTTTCCTTTGTCATGCTTTTATCATGTATAGTAGACGCAGCAATTAAAACAAACGAAGCCCGTTTCTTATAGATATGGTCAGCAGCTATCCAATTAAAAATAAAGTCCTCATAGTAATCTAATTTTATAATTAAATTCTTACATAAATGATCGCACAAGTCCCATGATAAAACTTCTGACATAAGTGTGTCAATTTGGTCGTAAGATAAACATTTATGATCGAATATTAGCACTGCAAGCAAACGAGCCTCGTGGTAATGGGTATTCCATAATTCAAAGGCCAATTCATTAGATTTATCCAGCTTTTTTGCAAATTTCCGCAGTGTAGATGTTGATACACCAATGCAAAATTTTTCTGGTATCCCCATTTTTATAACATTTTCTTTATATTTTTCTGAAGCCTCAGATTTTAGATAATCAATAATTTCTTTGCTATTCATAATTACCTTTCAATTTTCTCGCCAAATCTTTAACATATCTTGCCTGTTGCTTTTTCAAATAGGCCTTAACAAATGGTTTCATTAAAACTTTTTTTGCAGTTACATCCTCAGTAAAATCAATTTCTGTTTTTTCGCCCTTTTGAGTAAAAATTCCAATCCAATGACCTTTTATATTGCTATTTTCCACGTCAAACTCCCATCGCTTGTATGGTTCAAAAAGGGTAATTGTAAATGTAGTGGCGTAGCCATTTTTTGTATATTCTATAAACTGTTTGTCACTTATAATTTCAGTTTTACTTAAATCAGTACGCCATATATAATTTTTTACATCAGTTATAACATTCCAAACTGTTTGAACATCATTTTCAAAAACAGCTTTAATATTTGATCTTGCCATAAATTACTTCTTCTCGTTTCGGATAGATAACCAGTATTCATACTCAGCATTTTCCGGATCAGCCTGTATATAGCGTTCAATATCTGGAGCATTTCCATATTCAAATCCAGAGAATGGGAGCCACTCAGTAATGACACGGCGTTCTAAGTCTTGCAAAGATACATTTGTTCCTTTCCCCGAGAAAATTGCCCATTTTGACGCAGGAATAATTAACTTCTCAAATTCAAATTTTGCTGTTTCAGATGTTGCAACTGCAATATAGTATTTCCATGTCTCATAATCCCCGCAAACACTTATCCCCAGCAAATCGCAAACTTCGCCTTTGTCTAAGGAATTAAGTTTTGCAAGAGTACCATTCTGTACAGCGTTATCCCAAAACTGTGGAACAGTACAAAAATTTTTTTCCAGAGATTTATCCAATAACATAGAGACACCTGCTACTTCAAAAGCAGATCGTTCCTCAATCCGATAAGTTAGTTCTTCTGTTCCTGTGATAGTCAGCTTGAAACTAATTGGAGGGTATGTTTTTAATAATGTTCCCTTTTTTCTTGCCTCAGAGGGGGTAATCCCGTGGAGACATTGAAATGCTCGGCTAAATGCCGTTGGGGAAGAATAGCCATATTTCAAAGCAATATCTATGACTCGCTCTCCTTTTTGAATATCCGCCACAGCTAACGACAATTTTCTTCTGCGTATGTATTCGGATAAAGGAACATTATTCATAAAGGCAAACATTCTCTGAAATTGATAAGTAGAGCAACATAGCATTTTTGCCAGTTCGTCATACTCTATGGTTCCTGTCAGATGATCTTCGATATATCTAATCGCAATATTAAGCTGTTTTACCCAATCCAAATTTATTTCCTCCCTTATCATAGCGAATACAATTGCTATTTTCCTCTCAATGTTTGCACAAAAATGAGAGATGAATTGCTATAAGAAAATTATAATTCACTTATTTAGTCCGGGCAAGTCAATCTGAACGAATAGATGAAATTAAATACTACTAGATGTAAAATCTCATTACATTCTCATAATCTAACACGAAATGTAGAATGATATAGGGTGATATGAGAATGAACCAAAATGAAAGAAGGTTTGACTTTCACGGCCTCGGGCTGGCACTCAAAAGAGCCAGAGAAGAAAAGGGCTGGACACAAGCCTATGTTGCGGAATTAGTAGACCGTGACTCCCGTACCATTATGAATATTGAGAACAAAGGCCAATATCCCAGCTTCGACCTTTTTGTTAAACTCATTACTATGTTTGACATTTCAGTTGACCAGTTTATTCATGCGGACGGAGGGGCGCAGACAAGTTCTTGCAGAAAACACATTGATGTGCTCCTAAACTCTATGAATGAAAAAGAGCTTGTCGTGATAGAAGCCACAGCCGAGGGTATTAAGAAAGCCAGAGAAACGGAGGATGCGTAAGAAAGCGCGGCCTCCGTTTTTTGCGCCATGTTGCGGGTTGCGCGGTTTCGGCAAGCAATTCGGGTGTGGCCACACTCCGAAATTTTTGCAGGGCGCAGGGCCCGCAAAAATGCTTGTTGGGGAGCTCCCCAAACCCGCTGTACTTCGGGACAAATTGTCCCAAAGTCCCGGTGCGTTGCACCGTAGTCTGCGGCCCGTCACTATCGTTCCTGGGCCTTATTTTCACGCTCGTCTGTTATGCCGAGCAGATGATCAATGTTCGCTTTTATTGCCACGGCCTCCCGCATTTGCCGCTGGGCCTCCCGGTATTCTGCATAAAGCGCTTTCTTTTGTCCCGCCAGCTCACGGCGGGATTTTTTTAGTGCTTCTATTTTAGGGAGCTTTGCGCCGTTCAGTCTGGTGTTCATGGTATCCTTTGCCGCCCGGTAAGTGGCAAGCTCCGCTTCATGCTGGGCCAGATACTTTTTGCTGTACCGTGCAGCCTTGTACCCGTCGAACACCGGGCGGGTCTTGGCATAGTCCACCGTGGCAGCCATCAGCTCCGAGGTTTTGGAAAGAGCCTCCTCCGTTGTGCGGAGTTCGTCAGACAGCTTGTGAAAGTAATCCACCGCAGCCTCGGTGCTGGCCGTCAGCGCCGCATAGTCTGTCAGATGATGCTCCTGCAAATACTGGAGTGCAGCCGCCATCTGCTTTAAGTTGTAGACCTTGGCCCATCGTTCATAAGCCGGGCCCTTGCCCTGGGCCATACGCTTTTGAATGTCGATGATGAGATTAACTCGCCGTGGCGGAACCGTGGGCTCCTCTGGCATCTCAGGGAGTGGACGTTTCCCGGCAATTACTGCTTGATGTCCTCCGGGTCAAATCCAACTCCAAGTGTAGAAGCCCGGAGCCGGGTCGGTTTTTCCTGCCCGGGTGCAAGGAATGAGATGACACCGCCCCGCCCATGTTTCACCGCAAAGCCGGACTCCTCCATGAGACGAAGAAAGTCGGCAAAGTCTGTTGGCTTTTTCTCCAAAGCGGCGAGAACAGCCAGCCGCACCCGCTGCTTGGCAGAGGGAGGCTTTTCTCCGATCCACTGTCCATAGTGGAGAAAACGGCCCTTGCTGTGCTGGCACGGATTTTGGATAACAGACAATTCATGTTCGATGCACACGCGGTCAGAGAGCCGCCGCAGGGCAAAGGACGAACCAATGAAATTATGAAATTTCCGGGAGCGGTCAAAGGCCGTCGCATTGAAATAAATGTGATTGTGGATATGGGCCTTGTCGGTATGCGTACAGACGAAGAACTGATACTTTCCCTTTGTCCAGCGCATCGCCGTTTCATAGCCGATACGGTTTGCTTCTTCCGCCGTAACCTCCCCGGGCAGGAACGCCTGCCGGATCTGAAAGAACAGGGCCCCGCGAGATACGGCCCGGCCTGTCTCTGCAAGGTATTGACTTTTTACCAGAAGAAACTCGGCGGGAGCCGTGTTCGGATCGCAGAGATAGGAAGATACGGCTCCCAGCTTTTCCGGGTTCAGGCCATAGGTGAAACGATCCTCCATCGTTTGAATTGCACTTTTTCCCGCCGCTGTTTTATAAGGGCGGATGTAGGTGGTCGCCGTAGAAATCCCTCCTTCCGGCAAACAGTATTTTTACTTTGGGACACTTTGTCCCGAAGTAGAAAAAGCCGGGGAGCGGTATCAACCACTCCCCGGATGGGTCAGAGCTCTACCAGCGCGGAGAGCTGTTTCAAAAGATCAGACAGCGGCCCCCACAACGCGGCATAGTCCCGCTGTAAGGCTGCGAGTTCTTCGGGATAAATCGCGCCGTAGGTGTTGGCTTGAATTGCCACTTGGTTCAGATTGTTGGAGCATCGCCGCTGGAGCGAAACCAGCTCACGAACAGGCGAAAGGTCAACATGAAGCACATACCCACTCAGGGCCATTTTCCGCATATAGGCTCCCATGTTACGGATGCCAGCCTCCGCCATACGTTCTTGAATCAGGGCCTGCTCCTCCTCCGACACCATCACATGAAGATGGATCGGACGGCAGCGTTTCTTTGTCATCGCTCCTCACGCTCCCGGCTGCGGCAGGCGCGGGGCGGCTCCTTTACCTTATCCAGCGGCTTTTCCTGTTCGTCTGCCGGAACAGGGTGCGGCAAATGAAATTCACGGTGCAGGCGCAGCACCTCCAGTACAGACAATTCCTGTTCACGTTTCTTTTCCATATACGCACCTCCTTATCTATCGCCACGGTCAGGCTGCCTCCGTTGGGGAGCCGGAGCCTCCGAGCCGCGATCTGCCTCCGCCAACTTTGCCGCATTTTTCATCTGCTCGGCAATCGGACGGGGCCTGTCGGGATTATCAGGCGCAGGACGCAGCTCATAGTCGGATGCCTGTTTTTCCGTTAGCGGGCGGGTATAGGTAAGATAGCCCCAAGCCAAGAACGAGCCATTTTCCACCGGGATGCGCTGATCGTAATTGAAGATTTCATCCGGCTTGTTATAAGGCGGCTTCGGGAATGTCCCGATGTCCACAGGCCGCTGGGTCGAATAATACTTGTAAAGGCCGGGAGCCTCGGTCTGCCTGATCCCGACGTTATAAATACGCTGATAGTCCTGCACCCGGTCTGTGAAATCCTGTTCCATCGCGGTGCGGTCATTTCCATAGTGACCCCATTCATACTGCCGCTGGCCGTCCTTGTCATCATAGCAGGCCCATGTGACATAGCGGGATGGCGCGGTGGGATGTTCGCCCAATGCAAATCCTCGTCCATTTTCCAGCATGACCGCCTTCAAAATAGCATAGCCTTGATTTTTGTCCATAGTACACCTCCCATCATCGAGACATTTCTTTGTTTTCTCTTTTCACAAACGGCCGGAGCTGATAGGGGCTTGTACCATCCTCGGGTCGCAGAAAGTCTATCCGGGCCGCAGCACGGATGGCGTTCTGGTTAAGCTGCCGCTGCCATGCCCCTTGGCTGGGAGCCCACTTAAAGCCGTTGCTTTTCAGTTCCTGCCGCTGATTGGCATCGGGCTTTTCCTCAAAAATAAGCTGCAAACGATTTTCAGCCTTGTTGATTTTTGCCTCGCCTCCGGGGAATGTCCAGCCTGCAAACTCGGAGCGGCTGCTCAGTTCCTCAATGCGCTGGCGCACACGGCGGATGTTGGCGTTGTTGTTGGAAAGCAGATAGGCGGGGTATGGCTTGCTTTTGTCCAAGTGCCATGACTGCGCCATATCTGCTTTGAGCTTTTCGGCCTGCTCCGGCGTAAGCTCCGGGCAGCCGTCCAGCGTTTTGTGTTTCCGAAAATACGCATTGACCGCCTTCATGGTGGCCTGCAGGGACTCCAGCCCCTCCAGCTTTTTTGTCAGTTTTTCCACGGCAAGATCATCGTCTGCGCTGATCCCACCCATACCAACAGAGCGGATTTTATCAAGCAGCTTTGAAATCTCTGCATACTCTCCATAGTTGCGATCCCGGGCGGCGTTCTGCTTGTGCTTCTTTGCCACAGGGAAGTTGCCGCCCCCAGAGATCAGAATAGAGGGCACCCGGGCATCAATCACATTGCGTTCATTCAGATTTTCCGCAAGTTTCCGGGCATAGCGATCCACCAGAGCGTCAATCTTATCGTGGTACATGGGATCGACACGGGCTTTCTGGCGTTCCGCCGCTGCATACGCTTCATCGACCATTGCCCGGTAGCTCGCCGTAGCGGAGCCCGGCTGATAGTCGGAAAAGCTGTTCATATCCTTTGCCCGCTTTGCGGCTTCTTCATTGATCGGATAATATTTCGGCATAGTACCTCCTTCCACAAAAGCCGGAACTTTGGGACAAATTGTCCCAAAGCCCCGGCAGCTAAAATGTTGACAGCATCTCACGGAAACAGGGCCGGACGTAGAAATATACGCCTCCCGCAGAAAAGGGCCTTAAAAAGCCTTGTCACAGGCGGGTTTTGGATGTCCTAATTGTCAACACATCAGCCCGCTTTTTCCGCATATATTCCCGCTGCTGTCTGCGGTGTGCCGCCTTTGCACAGGCCGCCGAACAATAGGTTTGCCGTCCATCAGGAGCCACGGCTCTGCCGCATACCGGGCAAGCCTTGAAATCCGGCCTTGGCCCTTCTGCCAGCAGCGCAGCCTCCAGCGCCGGATCAAGGGGCAGAACTGCCTCGCGGAAGTAGCGGCAATAAGCCCCTGTCCAGCATTTCCCAAACATATAGCACTCGCAATCCAGCGGCAGGCAGCCGCAGTCCCGGTCATAGTTGGCACACCATTTTGACACCAGCCTGCGGATTGCCGCTTTTTCTGTCCGGGTCAGTTCTCGGCCCACAGCATCACCTCCCGTTGCCCGGTGGTTTGAGCTGCTCCCGGTAGCAGAACACGCAGCCGATCTCGCACCAGTAAGGGCAGCCGTCACAACGGGAGCCCTTCGGCGGCATGCTTGGCGGCACACCCTTAAAGTAGCTTTTTTCTTTCATAAATCCCTCATAGGGGTTGTTGGTAAATCTCATTCATTATCCTCGCTTTCGGTATCGTCCTCGTCCCAAGGCGGCCCATCGTCCTCGGGATCGTCATAATCAGCCAGTTCCTCACTGTAATCCTCTTCGGGTACAGCAGCTTTTTCATGCTTCGGGCGGTAGATTTTGAAGTACCAGCCTGCACCGCCGCCAGAACAGCCACTGCCAAGATCAGCAGAAGCGTCCCGGTATTACTTTTCTGCTGGGGCTCGGGTTCCGGCTCCTCCGCAGGTTCCGTCACCGGAGCGGGTTCGGGAGCTGTGCCAGCACACTCGGTCATGTTGACCGCGCAGACCTCGCAATCCGTATGTATGGCTCCGGGCGCACATTTTTCTGTGCAGGAGCAGGCCGGAAGTTCTCCGCCAGCAGCCTCCAGTGCCGCCAGCAGATCGGCCTCATCCACCATGTTCAAAAAGTAGGTGTGATACTGTTCGCCGTCCTCGTCCACAGGCTTGTCATAGTCAATGACAATGTAAAAGGTGTTGCCGCCGCTGGTTTCCACCGTGATGAACTGTTTGTTGGTTGCGGCATCGTAGAGCAGATCGCGGGTCACAAGGTTTCCATCCTCCGAAAAGCCCTCGCCCGGGGTAATGGTAGGCGCTGGCTCCGGGGCCGGAGTTTCTTCCACAACAGGCGGTTCCTCATTCCCGCCGTCCGAATAGGCATAGGCCGGGATTGCAAAGCCGCATAAAAGAACGGCGGAGCAAAGCCCCGCCGCCAACATACGAAAGTGTTTCATATTCAGTTTTCCTCCTTTTCTTCTTCGGACTTCGGGACACTTTGTCCCAAAGTACCTCCATCCTTCAGCTTTTCAAACAGCAGCGGGAGCTCCGTAAGGGAAATGCTCATGCCGCGCACAATGTCCACGATCTCGCTGTTTTCCGCCTCCAGCTTTTTCTGCTCCAGCTCCTTGAGCCGGGCCTGCTGTTCACTGATTTTGGCCTTGACTTATCAATCTCGGCCTGAATTTTCATGCTTTTGGTAGTTGCCATTTCAAAACCTCCTGTCACGGTAAACGCCCGTAGGCGTAAAAATGAGATTGCCAGTAGCTTGTATTCAAATTTGCGTAGCCGATGGGATCTCCGCAATGCAGCATTTTTCCGTCACCGACATAAATCCCGCAATGACTCACGCCCGGCGTGTCATAGGTGCCTTTGAAGAACACCAGATCACCGGGTTTGGGAGAGCTGGTCGGCGTACAGATGTTATAGAGCCCCTGGCTCCCAGCCTGCCCACATTCCAGCCGGAGTGATTGATGACCCACGAAACGTAGCCAGAGCAATCAAAGGAAGTGGCAGGAGAACTGCCTCCCCACACATAGGGATAGCCGATGTATTTCTGCGCTTCGGCAAGCATTGCAGCAAAGGTTTCATCGTCCAGATATTCTCCGGGCACCTCGTAGTCACCGGGTTTCCCGGTAATGTACTTGTTCACATAGGGAGAATCCGGGAACAGGTCAGGGCGGTTTCCCAGCGTTGCCATATAGATGGCATATCGGGAAAGCTGATCCTCGCCCATAACGTACACAGGTACATGGGACAAATCAAAATTTTCCAACGTGACCGTACAGATGTAATAATCGTAAGGCACCTGATAGGTGTCCGTATGGGAGTTGCCGTCCTCGTCCGTCCATGTGTCGGTTTCTGTGCGATAGCGGGTTTCCACCACCACATCCTCCGTGAGAATGTACTGGCGATCAAACAACATTTGCAGCGTTCCCTGTACCTCATCTATTGTCCATTGTCCCTCATGGAGCGCACACAAAAGAGAAAGCAGCACATAGGGGTCATGTTCAATTTCATCCAGATCGAAGTGGTATTCGTCATAGTCATGGGTGCTTTCATAGGTGTTCAGATAATGCTGCAAATCATCTTCCAGCGCACAGTAGGCAGCTTCGGCGGCCAGCATATCCCAATCCTCGCAAGGATAGGTGCTGGCTCCTAATGCACCGGCCCCGGCGTTCCCCAGCATAAGCATGGTAGAGGAACAGGACTGCATAGCAAACAGGAGTAACACACAGAGCACCGCAATCACGGCACCTGCGGGATGACTTTGACAAATTCCACTGCCCGGGCAGTCAGGCGTTCTGTGGCTGTGGCAGTTTTCCCAGCCGCAGCCGCGCTCTGCTTTGCAGCCTCCTTTGCCTGCTTGCGGTATTGCCTGCGGAG
>ENA-OQAA01001138-OQAA01001138.1-human-gut-metagenome-genome-assembly--contig:-NODE-1138-length-14698-cov-3.724933_pt1 | contig 14698 bp, 15 predicted proteins | sample MGYA00242489_ERZ504515 | MGnify/ENA primary metagenome ERZ504515 (study PRJEB26092, sample SAMD00036237) | human gut metagenome | host: Homo sapiens | study: EMG produced TPA metagenomics assembly of...
GAGATAAAAAGCATAGGTACTCAACCTTCCATCTGAATAGGAACCGCCACGGGCAAGAAACGAATCTATCTCATCCTGTGTAATAAACAGCGGATGTTCCTCCATGCAAATCCGTCTCTTGCGCCAAATGGCACTGCCTCTTTTGCAAATTTTTTAAACTGTGCCGATACCTTATCCGGACGGTAGAAATGAAAACGCATGATGTCTTTGTCCTCCGCATAGGCCAATGCTGCGCCCTCCAGGCGCTCGTTTATTTCCGACAGATATTCCGGCTGTGCCAGCAGTTCACTGAGGTTTTTTACCGTATCCGGGAATCCATGATGAAAAATCTCTGTGTCACCAAACACAATCTCTGCTACGCCTTCCGCCATATCGTGTTTCATGTATGCCAATACTGTCGCATGTTCTTCCAAAGCATTCAAACGTGCCGCATCCAGCACCACCTGGGGAGCGTATTCCCCCTGACGCAAAAGCTGGTGGATACGCCCGCTTACCTCTTCCCATGAAAGAAATACCTTATCCAAAATCCTGTCCGTTACCGTATGCCCCACTGCAACCTGCATTCCCAGCTCATCAAACCAGACGGAATACTCTGTACCGTCAATGACAAGTCCCTTTCCGCCTGTTCCATATTCCCGGCGTACAAATTCTGTATATTCCTCCGGTGTCTGCTCAATCATAAAATTATAGATGATACGAAGCTGGCTTCCTTCCCGGTTGCCGCCCACACGCAGCACTTCATCCACCACATCCGGGGATATGGAAATCTCCCCGGCATATAATGCAGCCATACGTTCCTCAATCTCCCGTATCTGTTCCTTTGCAGTCGGAAGTGCAGGCAAAGAAAAAGCAGAGGCTTCTATCTCCTCTGCTTCACTCAAATCCTGTTCTGTTGTTTCTTCACTTAACTGTATACCAATTCCGTCAAGATGCTCTCCTCCGCCATCGCTGTCAGGCTGTTCATATGGGCTGTCCATGCCATCGGATCGCTCTCCTTCTCCGGAGCCGGATAACGTTCCAGCAGCCCTTTCATCAGTACTTCCATTCTCTCCTGCGCTGCCTTCTCGGTCTGTGCCAGATGATTCTCCAGTTTCCCGGTCAGCATCATACTCTGATACCAGTTCTTCCGATGTTCCTTCAGAAATGTCTTCCGAAGCATCCCGTATTTCCCGATTGCCACTGTCTCCTCTTTGATTATCAGGTTCGGAAACAGATAATCTCCCTTTCTGTGATAGGTCAGTTCCATGTTCTATCTCTCCTTTGCTCTTACTTTTGCGAATTAACGTGTTAAATTCATTATAGCCGATGTAGTTTTGATCTGCAACCGTTTTTTCCTGTTCTTCCATTTGGATTTTTCGTATGGTTTTCCCAATATCCATAAGTATAGGCTCCACAAGCTGACTGACTGCATTTCCAAGAAATGATAAAACCGAAAGTCGGTTAAAATCCGTAATCCCGAAAAAATGTTCCTCCTCCAGATATTCCATTGGGTCAATACCACATCGGCGTGATAAAATATAAAAAGCACTGTTTGAATACAGTTCCCGGAACATGACACGGATACTGTCCTCGTCCAGTCCATACAGGAAACTGTCCTCAATCTCATACTGCAGCCCCTCCATCGCTTCCTCCAGATTCTCCTCTGCCATATAAGAAGCTACTGCCATCAGTGCATTGGAAAGGCTTTCCGTATCTCCCCCTTCAAGCCCATAGGCATCTGCCAGATGGTCTAGCACCGCCTCCTCCTGTTCTTTCTGGAGCTGCCACAAATTCGGTGTCCTTCCGCCTTTTACCATGTGTGTGTCTGAAACATCAAATACATAACGAAGCTGCCGTCTCGGTCCTGTGTCATCTATCAGGCGATTCCTTTCGCCCCACGATTTACCCATCGACCATCCTCTGATTCCATGCTTCCAGTGACACACAGGCGGTTGCATCCGGACGCTGGGCATGGATCAGAAGTGTATCCGAGAACGGATAGCGGTACAGCTTTGCCGCCGTATCCAGATACTTCATCCAATCCTTCGGTGAACTGCTCACATCCTTTGCCGTGTATTCCGCCAGTCCCCTTATCTCCTGCAATCTTGCCATGATAATCCACCTCTTTCTTTTCTATTCCATTTCCATGCTTACACTTTTCCTTTGTATTTTCTGCCTCTTTTTTTAGGAAACTCCATCTGGAAAGCCACCCTTCCCTCACTGGTATCCAACAATAAATCCGCAGAAAATAATTTTCCTGTTTTACGGGAATAAAAATCATCTGCATGGGTACGCCCACCTGTCAAAAGCTCCACTGCCATCTTTTTGTCAAGCTGTTTTCTCATACCGGAAAGATAATGGTTTTCTTTCCACAAGGCAAAGGAACACTCCCGGCTGGAACAGTAAAAATTCTGTTTTCCCTCATATACCGGGCTGCCGCAAAGCGGGCAGATGCCAATCTGTTCCCTCGGATGGAATCGCTGCAGTTCTTCCTCCGGTATTTCTTTACATCCCTCCATGACAGTTTTTACAAGTTCTGTAACCCCTTCCAGAAACTCTTTGCCATCAAGCTGCCCTCTTTCTATCAAAAGCAGGCGGTTCTCCCATTCTGCTGTCATGGCGGCAGATTTCAGATACGTTGGAATCACTGCCGTCAATGCTTTTCCATCCACTGTTGGAAGTATCTGTTTTCCTTTGCGGAGGGCATAACCGGAAGACACCAGCTTTTCGATAACAGCAGCTCTTGTGGCAGGTGTGCCAAGCCCTTTTTTCTCTGTTTCTGCATCAAACTCTTTGTTTCCTGCAGTCTCCATTGCCATTAACAGAGTATCTTCCGTAAATGCTTTCGGAGGTGATGTAAAATGTCTGTCTGCCTCCGCCTGTATACGGGAAAACTCCATCCCCTCCTGTAGATTCTCTTCCAATAATTCCTCTTTATTTGTATCCGTTTCTTCCTCTCCTGATTTTTTCAGGGATGCCCTAAACCCGGTGGCAATTTTCCAAAATCCAGGTTCTGTCATACGCTTTCCTTTTGCCATAAATTCATGTCCCGCACACTGTACCGTAATCTGTGTTTCTTCATATGTACATTCTTTGGAAACTGCCTGAGCAAGACGCTGTCCGATCATACAATATAGGTTCCTCTGTTTTTCCGTAAGCTGTGAGAATCCTTTTTTGACCGATTCCTTTGTAGGAAGCAGTGCATGGTGGTCAGAAACCTTGTCATTATTGATAATTCTGCCTACATCGTATCCCATATTCCCCTCTAAAAAGGGCAGTATCTCCGGCAGCACCTCCAAGAGTTCCATCGTTGACTGTTCCATATCTTCCGTAATATACTGGCTGTCTGTACGGGGATAAGTTACCAGCTTGTCCTCATAAAGTTCCTGAAGCTCCTGTAATGTTTCCTGTGCTGTGTACCCAAAGAATCGGTTTGCCTCCCTCTGTAATGTCGTAAGGTCATAGAGTTTCGGCGGCATCGTTTTCTTCTGCTTCTTTTCTACCTTTACAATTACCGCCTTTTCTCCCTGACAGCTCTCTGCCAGTCTCCTTGCTTCTGTCTCTTCCTTAAAATTTTCAGATACCGCAGTAAATCCATCTCCTGTAAGCGTAACTTTGTAAAAAGGTTCTTTTACAAAAGTATCTATTTTTTCCTGCCGTTCCACCAGCATGGCAAGCGTTGGCGTCTGGACTCTTCCGATCACCAGACGTTTATAATATTTCGTTGTAAAGGCTCTGGTTGCATTCATGCCGATAAGCCAGTCCGCCTTTGCCCTGCACACAGCAGCTTCACAGAGATTCCCATACTCCCTGCCGTCCTTTAAATGAGCAAATCCGTCACGAACTGCACCATCCTCCATCGAACTGATCCACAGTCTTTTTACGGGAAGCCTGCTTCCGGACAAGTCATAAACACGCTTAAAAATCAGTTCCCCTTCCCTTCCGGCATCACAGGCATTCACCACATACTCTAAATCCGGACGGTTCAGCAGTTTTTTCAATACCTCAAATTGTTTTTTCTTATCCCTTGCCACCGCAAGCTGCCAATGTTCCGGTAAAATAGGAAGCTGTGAAAACTCCCATTTCTCATAGCGGCTGTCATATACCTCCGGGGACACGTATTCCGCCAGATGTCCGAGACACCAGCTAACGATACAGTCTGCACCTGACAGATAACCATCCTGTCTTTTTCCTGCTCCCAATACTTTCGCCAATGTCTGAGATACACTGGGTTTCTCTCCAATCACTAAATACATTCCATTCTCCTTTCCAAAAAAGGACAGCCGTTTTCTTTTCGGCTGCCCTTTTTCCTATCCATCCTTAACTTTGTTTTTTATTCTTCTGTGTCATCCTCGTCCATGTGGTTTTCAGAATCTTCGTTGATGTAATCTCCTTCATAAAATTCCAAATCCTCATCTCCGGCATCCTCTTCCTCTTTTTTAGGCTTTACAACCTTAAAATAATAAACACCACCGCATCCTGCTACGGCAAGCAGCGCAATGGCAAGCAACGCCCCGGTATTAGTCTCTTTACTTTCTTTTTCCGGCTCCTTTTCCGTTTCCTCAACTGCAGGTTTTGTCTCCGGCTGTGGTGTAATGACTGTTGGCTGTTCTGTTTCCTGTTTCTTTGTTTCCGTAACAAACTCTGCCAGATCATCCTCATCAATCATGGAAAGCATATATACGTTTTCTTTGTTACTGGAACGGTCCAACACAAGAAAAAACGTATTGCCGTTCTTTGTCTGTACCGTAAGGAACTCTTTTGTGCTGTCCCCTGATTTATCATCTGCCAGACTTCCGTTCCCCGGAACAGAAAAAGGTGTTTCCTCTGTCTTCGGCGGTTCTTCCTCCTGTACTGGCGTCTCTGTTGGCGCAGGTGCTTCCACCGCCTGCTGAGCCGCTTCATCCGTAAAGCAAAGGCAGTCGTGGCAGGCAAGACCATCCCTGCCGCCACTGTAAACGCTGCCAGCCACTTTTTAATTTTCATTCTCACGATGTTCATCCTCCTTTTCTTCTGCCTATGTCCCGGCAGTTTTCTTTCTTCTGCAATATCCTTCCAATCCTCTTCTTTTTTTGTATCCGGCACAGTAGTTTCTTCCGTCAGATACGGAAAAACAGCCGTTCCATTCTGGATTTTGTCCAATACTACCAGAAGTTCCCGGCTGTTTAATTTCATGGAACGGATACTTTTAATAATCTCCGCATCCTCCAACTGCTTTTTTCGGATATTCAGTTCCCTTAAATGTTCCTGCCACTCGGTAATTCTTTCCTCTGTTTTCTGGATTTCATCCAGAACCTTTTTTAATTTCATATTCACTTTCTTAACCTCCTACTGGATTCTTCCAAACGCCATGAAATGTTCCTGCCAATATGCAGAACTGATATTCGCATACTGGATGGGATTGCCGCAGTGGATCATCATGTTGTCTCCTACATAGATTCCCACATGACTGGCTCCCGGCGTATTGTAAGTACCCTGAAAGAAAATCAGATCTCCCGGTTTTGCTTCGGACGGCGATACATATGCACAGCAGGAACGAAGCCCGTCTGCCGTCTGCCTTCCTACATTCCAGCCGTTTCCGCAGTTATTGATTACCCAACTGACAAATCCGGAACAGTCAAAACTGGTACTGGGCGAAGCGCCGCCCCACACATACGGGTATCCCAGATATTTTTCTGCTTCATGGATCATGTTTGCAAATTTTTCATCTGACAATGCCTCTGCCGGAATTTCATAGCCAAAACCACCGGAACCTCCGCCACTGGGCAGCGTATTTACATCAAACAGATAATCACGGTTCCCATATGTCAGATTGTAATAATCATACCGCTGTTCTTCCTCGTCATTCATTCTGTTTCTGAGCACAGTATCCAGATTATGGTTTGTCAGCACTGTTTCCAGCCTGTTTACCTCTCTGGTACTGGTCACTTCCACTTCCTGACTTCCATTGTCATCTGCTATGTATGCTTCCCATGTCTGATGTCCGTGTGCAGAAGCGGCTGCATGGTCTCCATAATAAACATCGAACTGCACCCCGTACTGGTCAAAAGCGCCTGTATCTTCTACAACATACTCCACACCATTCATCACAATCTTCGTGCCCAGAGGTACAAAAGGATTGGAAGCGTCTACCGCAATCGTGTGGTTTGCCTGCGGCATGGCTCCGCTGGCTGTCGATCCGCCGGACCAGACGCCGCAGCAGATCGGACAGTTGCAATATCCACTGGTTACTACCTGTCCCAGTGATTCCCCAACCCGTACCGTCTGTGTTTCTGTCACTGTTTCACGCACACTCTCCGTATGTATGCTGTACTGTTCCCGGAAGATTTCTTCAATCTCCGAAGCCACCTGTGCATATGTAAAATCCCCGTATTTAACTGTCAGGTAGGAGATAAGGTGGTATGGATTATGGCTGATTTCGTCTACCTGATAGCGGTATTCCTCATATTCTGGATGTGTGGCTTCCATGCTGTTAATCTGATTATTCAATGCCGCTTCAAGCTGTGCATAAGCATTTTCTGCCGCATAAATATCTTCATCCTGCTGGCATAGGTGGTAGAAATAATTGTGGTACTGCCGCCCTGAATGCTGGCGCTGCAGCTGCTGAGTGAGGCTGCCATCACTGCGAACAACAATACGCAGACACCTATACCTGCGAAAATTGCCCGGTTCCTGCAAAGAATCTCCTGCAGTACCTTCTTTGCTTTGACCGCAATGGTTTCTGTAACCCGGATGGTATCCTCCGTTGCTTTTTTCCCTTCCTTCGCCGCAGCATAAGCCTGTTTGTAACGCCTTTTCTGCCAGAAGCGTAAAATAGCATTCTTCTTTGACTGTTCCACCTCGGCAGCGTGTTTCCCCACTTCTTTTCCGCTTTTTTTCATTCGCCTCAAACTGCAGGCGGCCCGCTTCCGCTGTTTTTTCTGCCTGCCGTTCCGTGTGCAGGGATTCCTGCAGTCTGCGGCTTGACCGGGAAACGGCATATCGGACAGTCTTTTCTCCCAACAGTTCGCTTTATGTGCCCCTTCCACTGCCGCATTTTTCCTGTTCTGCTTCGTGACTCTTCCCATGAACATAAGCAGATGCAGCAACAGTACCTGCTGAAACAGCCTTCTTTGCCATCCCAATTCCGGCTCCCTGTATCATCCCGCTGCTTTCATCCCCAAAAGAAAGTCTTCCTGCCTGTTTCTTCTGTTCTTTATGGAGCTGTTCCCGCTTTATCTTTCCCTTGATTTCCTCACGGAACCCTTCCATCGACTGCTCCGCTGTTTCCTGGTTCTTACGAAAACGGGAAGATTCTTTTTCTTTCTGAGCCGTCTGTTTTTCTTCTGCCGTTTTTTCTGCCCTTTCTCTTCGGACATAGGACTGCACCTGCTGTTTTTTTCGGCTATGGCTTGTCCATGCAGCAGCTTCTGCATATTCCCTCGCCCCGGACGGATGCCCCCTGATACTTTCCACACGGGAAGAATAATCAGACAAACGTTCCCCTGTATTGCTGTCTGCTTCCTCTATTTCTTCCTGCCATCTGGCACTCTCCGATTCCGGTATCCGCATTTTTCTGGAAGCCGCCCGTTTTTTTCCACTTTCCTCCATGTCCTGCCCGACTGTTTCCGCAGCTTCTGTTCTGCCTGCTTTTTCCGAATACAGCTTCTTTTTCGCAGACTTCGTATCTTCCGCCCTTTCTCCCCGCTTTGAAAAATCTTCCATATCCTCTGCCTGTGTTGCGCAGAAAAAATCATCTGTTTCCCGGTTACTTACCCGGATGGATTTTCTGCTGTGCAGATTTTCCTCCTTCAGTCCATCCCGGCTCATTTTCTTTACGGTTTTGTCTCTTGCCCTGTACTCATGCTCCTGCATGATTTCTCATCTCCTTACATATATGGCTGTGCATACTCTTCCCATTTTTCCAGTGTCGCATCTGCCATTTTCGGAATGGAGGCAGCAAATTTCCATGCCTCCGGCGGCAGGGGATTTCCATGAAGCATCAGAAGATGCAGCATAGAACTCTGCATGTCCACCAGTGCCGCAAGATAAATCAAATCCTCCGGCATATGGGAAAAGACCTCTTCTCCATTGCTGTCTTTTCCATTCTCCAAAAGCATTTGCAATTCTTTTGGTATATCTTCTCTTTTTACTTTTACGGTGTGAACCATTATTTTGTTATCTCCTTTTCTGCTATTTTCTTTGCCACTACAACCAGCCTTCCGTTTTCCTGCGAATATTCACAAGTGGAAAGTGTCAGCAGCTTCTCTCCATAATCTGCCGTAATCCCGGTATCATAAAATGACCGTTCCTTTACAGCTTCTATAAATGTTTCATATGACTTTCTGTTTTCCGCTTTCGTGAACGTATAATAGGCAAAATCACTTCCCATATAAACCGGAGTGGAAAAGACTGCAAACACCTGATATTTTTCTTCCCCCTGCAGCGTATTGAAAAAAATAAAAGGATGCTCTTTAAAGAACTTCCTCTCACGATACCCTTCCAATGCGGCAAACATCTTTCCGCTGTTCATGTGGTGTCCATAGATGATCAGATTGTCGCAATCTTTCAGGGAACAGTTTTCTGAAAGAAACAAGCTTCCATTTGCAGAGTATTCTCTGAAAAAATCCCGTTTCAGATAATAATTCACTTCTTCCGGATGGTACATAACGGGGTAGTCAATAAGCGTATCCGGTATCGTCAGCCAGCCGATACAATCCTTGTTTTTTTCATGAAGGGCAAGAAGCCCCTCATGGATGAGGTTCTGCTCTTCTTCATCCTGTCGGGGCTTCTCTTTTGTTTCTTCTTTTTGGTTTTCATAAATTTCTTTTAACTGTTCCTGTAAAATATCCGCTTTTTCTTCCTGTTTTGCATAGTCTGCGAGGAAGTGTCCGCTGATTCCCAATAATGCCAGTGACAGAAAACAAAGCAGATAGGCTGCCCATTTTCTCATACGCATCCTTCTCCGATTTTTTTGTCTCCTGACACCTTTTTTTATCCGTTCTTCCGCCAGCCTGCAGTATTCCTCGTTCAATTCAATCCCGATATACTGTCGGTTTAACCTTTTGCCACAGCCCCGGTTGTCCCGCTTCCCATAAACGGATCAAGGACAATCCCCTGTTTTGGGCATCCCGCAAGGATACAGGTTTCCGCCAAACGTGGCGGAAATGCTGCAAAATGTGCCCCTTTATATGGAACGGTATTGATATTCCACACATCCCGCTTATTCCTTAAAGTTGATTTCTGTTTTTCCATACCTGCAGGGATTGTTGATCTGCTGTCTGGACATCTGCCCCGGTATGCCGTCCGCATATTTTGTGTTTTCCTTTCTCCCATAGCGGTAACGGATGGCGGTACTTAAAGCAATCGGCTCGGCAACGGCAAGATTGTCGTAAAAATATTTCCCGGACTTTGTAAGCAGGAAGATATGTTCATAACATCGGCTCGGTCGGTCTTTTGCACTCTCCGGCATGGGATTATCCTTCTGCCAGATAATATCACTGCGAAGAAACCAGCCCTCTTTTCTCAGGGTAAGTGCCAGCAGCCACGGAAGTCCCATCAATTCTTTTGGCTTGCAGCCGGACAACCCATGATAGGATTTCCGGCTGTAGCAGTCTGCTATATTAAGCCAGAACGTACCATCTGACCGCAGGACTCTTTTTAATTCACAAAACACAGAAACCAAATGTCCGATATATTCCTCCGGTGCGCCTTCCCTGCCAATCTGGTTTTCCTTTCCATAATCCCGTAAAGCATAATACGGCGGAGAAGTCACACAACAATGGATACTTTCATCCGGCAGACTTTTAGCACCTCCAGACAGTCCCCATTGATAATCGTATCCGTTTTTAACATTCTGCTTTTCCCGCCTTTTCTCCTGTTCCTTCCAAATCCGAAGGTTTGGTTGTCATCAAAGCATACAGACGCAGGGATTTATCAAACTTATCCTTAAACGGGATAATGGTACTGCCATAAAAAATCAATCCCTCTCCCTCGCCGCTGTTGGTCACATAGGAAAGCTGGTGGGGCGAAATGTTCAACTGCTTCGCCAAAATCTGCCTGTCCCCTGCCGCCTGGTTGAGCATATAGATGAAGTCCGAGTTTTCAAATATGTTTTCGATTTCCCGGCTGGCAAGCAAATCCTTGATATTCTGCGTGATTCCTGTCGGGATACCGCCCCATTTACGGAAACGCTTCCAAATCTCCACGGAATAAGCCGCCGTCTGTTCCTCCTTCAGAAGCAGATGGAACTCATCAATATAGTATCTGGTAGATTTATGCAGCGCCCGGTTGACCGTCACACGGTTCCACACCTGATCCTGCACGATCAGCATCCCAAGCTTTTTAAGCTGTTTTCCCAAATCCTTAATATCAAAACAGACAATCCGGTTATTCAGTTCCACGTTGGTACGGTGGTTGAACACCTTTAAGGAACCGTTGACATAGATTTCCAATGCTGTCGCAATCCTCTGTGCCTGAACCTCTTTCTGTTCCCGCAGGCATTGGTACAAATCTCCCAATACAGGCATATTCTCCGGCACAGGGTTTTCAAAATATTTCTGGTATACAATCGGCAAGCATCGGTCAATGACAGACTTTTCTTCTGCTTCAATACCATTTCTGGAACCCATAATCAGCTCACACAAGGACAGAATGAAATCACTCTTAAAGCCCAGCGGGTTATCATCATCAGAATAATCCAGGTTGATGTCCATTGGATTGATGTAATCGTGACTGGTAGGCGAGATATGGATAACCTGCCTCCAAGTGCGTTGACAAGGGGATAGTATTCTCCTTCCGGATCTCCGATAATAATGTCATCCTGCGTGACAAAAAAAGCATTGGTAATTTCCCTTTTGGCAGAAAAAGATTTTCCGGAACCGGGCGTACCAAGAATCAGTCCGTTAGGATTTTTCAGTTTCTTCCTGTCCACCATGATCATGTTGTTGGAAAGGGCGTTCAAACCGTAATACAAAGATTCTCCCGCCATGAACAATTCCTGTGTGGTAAATGGCACAAAAATAGCAGTGGATGTAGTTGTCAGCGCTCTCTTAATCGGAATCAGATTCAATCCCAACGGAACACTGCTCATCAATCCCTGCTCCTGCATATAGTCCAATCTTCTTAATGAACAATTATATTTCTGTGCAATCCCTCCTGTCTGGAACACCGCATTATCAAGTTCCTGCTTTGTCTTTGCCGTATTTAAAAACAATACCGTCACAAGGAACATCCTTTCATTTCTGGACTGCAAATCTTCCAAAAGACGCTTCGCTTCCCCGCCATACGTGTTCAAATCTGACGGAATGATGTCCATATCGTACCCTGAACGTACTGCTTTTTTCTGTTCTTCTATCTTCATGCGGTTAATATCCGTCACTTTACTTTTTACCAGCTTAATCGCTTTCATCTGATCCAGAGACTGGATATGAAGATTTACAATCAGATTTCTGTCCATATCCAAAAACTCTGCCAGCATCTTATCTGTCAGCTCCGGTGCAAGTATCTGTAAATAAGATGCTGCACCGATGGTATTTCCCATCTGAAAGGTCTTTCCGTCCCGGAACACAAAACTGGTAGGTGCAATAAAGTCTTTTGTCCCCATTCCGCTTCGCAGTACCCTGTCATAAGAGAACTGGAACGGCACTTTTTCTTCCGGGTTAAAGGTTTCATAGAGAATCTGAAGCCGTTCCTCCCCGGACAGCGGATAAGCCGACACTCCGAGAACCTTGAAGTTATTTAAAATATCCGCTTCGATACGTTCCAGCTTCGGCTTTGCTTCCCGGATGTTCTCCGCCTTAATTCCAAATGTAATGTATTTCGTCCGTACCAGGCCATTATTTCCTTTTGCCAGCTGATTTTTTAACATCTGTGCATACTCCATACGCACATCGTCAAATGCGTCATTCTGCGGTCTGATCTGAATAGCGGATTCAAATTCTTTCATACTGCTGTGATGGTTGATAAAGGACACCTGAAAATGGATACTGCTGTCAAAATAATTGAGGAAGTCACACCAGTTTTCAAAAATGGCATTCTTATCTTCGTTCTGTGCCAACTGGTAGTTAATGTCATAAAATCGGATGGTTTTGGAATAATATTTCTCCTGTACCCGGCAGATACCGTCCTTTGCCATTTCCCGGTATGGTATGGATTTCTGTGCCGAAAGACGCTTCTCCTTTTCCTTTTTCAATTCTGCTTTTGAAGGTTTCTTCTCCACAATCTTCTGTGATCCGACTGTATTTCGTCCCTTTCTTTTTCTCCCCGGTTTCTCGGATGCCGCAGAATAATTTACCGTTTTATGCTTTTTCTTTTTTTCCTTTTTTAAAGCGGCTCTTTCTTCTTTTGCTGCCAGCTTTGCTTCTTTTTTAGCTGCCTTTTTCTCTGCTTTTTCCTGCTCTCTGCGCAGCTTCTCATTCATTTTTTCTGCTTTTTTCATAGCCCTTTTTTCACGCCTGGTAAGTTTTCTGGGTGGTTTTCTCCTGCCCCTTCTGCGTTCCAGAGCTTCATAACCGGACACCACAGGCTGTCCCCTTACAAGGCCTGCCATTTTTTCTGTATCATAGGCTTCTGCCTCTCCATAATCCGGATATTCCTCGTCCGCATCATCCAGCCAGCCTCTTTCATAGCTTCCTGCCTTTTGATATGAGACTGGTACGCCTGTCTATCATTTCCTTTTCTTTTTCTCTGCATGTCCGCTTCCTCCTCTCTTTCTTTTCTCAGTCGTTACTGTTTCCTGTATTTCGTACAGATTCTCAATCTCATACCTGCGGATGGCAGGATACCGCAGTTTTACATGAATGACATTTAAGAGAATCTTTTCCAAAGGCAGGCCGTCCTTTTCATACATGGCAAACATAAATGCCGGAAGCATAAGAATGACCATACCTGTTGCCGCATTGCTTGTTCCAATCCATTCCCTTGTCAGAAAATAAAATGGAAGCCCCACAGCCGCCGCAATCACCAGACAGATAAGCTGCCGTTTCGTGAGGTTTAAAACAACCTTATTTTTTACCTTTGTCAAATCTTTGGGTACTGATACAAATGCCACGATTACCATCTCCTTTCCCTGCATTTTCTAAAATCCGGGACGATGCAGAACCTTCAACTTCATTTCCCCACACATCCCATCCGGATGTTTTCTGCCTTGCAAACAGTTCAATTCTCGCAGTTCTCCAAATAATTCCACAATCCTCTTCCGGACTTCATCCGGCTTTTTACTGTGCTGTTCCAATGGGCTTATGATAAGCTGAGAGATACTTTTCGATATCCGCTTTGGATGTCCCTTAATCCCAAGCAGACAGATTTCCACATTGGAACGTGTCCAATAGCCCATCCCGAAAAAGAATCCTTTTCCGGATTTATTCTGTTTTACCCATGCAAACCCAAGTGTCTTATAGGTAAATCCCCATGCTTCAAAAAGTTTCATTGCATCCTGAAGCTGCGGAAATGTTACCCATAAAAACAAAGCACAGTCCTTTGCTGCAAGTTCTGCAACAGGAAGTCTGCATATTTCCTGAATACTCATAGTTGGATAGTGGTTTTCTGCCGCCCCCTGTCCCCGGTTCATGTCATATCTCCAGGGCGGATCAGCATAAATAATGTTATATTTTTTCTCCATTGTTTCCTTAGTGTGCATTGAAAATAGAGCGTGACAGGTTTCCGGTTTTCATCAGACTAAAGCAGAGAATGACCGTATATGCCGCCACTCCAAACAATGCTGAATGCATATTGTCTGAAATCTGGATAGTGGATACAAGCACCGCATAAATGCCTACACACACCATCATAAAAAATCCCTGAAATCCGAGTGCCAGAAGCCCCCGGAAATAATTTGTTCCTACCTGCCCCCATTCCCGGTTGGACATGGTTGCAAACGGAATCGGTGCAATCGAAGTATAGAGGTAAATTTCTATCATCCTTCCAAACAGGATGACGGTAATCAGTACAGACATCACCTTCATGCACAGGCTGACCACCATCGTCTCCAGTGCCAGTGTGACCAATTCCCCTATTTCCATAGACTCCATTGCCGTATTCATGGCTTCAATCATGGAATCTACGTTAATAGCTGTTTGCGAATTGATAGAGCCGCCTGCGGCATTTACTACATGCTGTCCCACATCAAAGACTGCCATCGCAATCGTGAAGGTATTGCTGACAAGATAAACTGCCACCCACATCTTGAAAAAATACTTGAAAAACATCCAAGTATCTATCTCGTGCATATTATTTTTCTCTGTCAGCATGGTAATCAGTTCATAACACAGGACAAATGTAATAATCACGCCTGCAATCGGCACAATGACCGAATTGGAAAGATTCTGTATCAGACTGAAAATACTTCCATTCCAGCCTTGCGGGGTTTGTCCGACCTGCGCAGCGATTTCTCCTGTCTTTTCATTGACATCGGTAAACATGGTTGTCAGGTTGGACGTGACCATCCCCGTCAAAAGCTCCCTCATCCATTCCTCGATTGCTTCAAAAATGCCATCGAACATGGGTGGTTCTCCTTTCCTCTATGCTTAAAACAGTCCTCCCAGAAGCGGGATAAGCTGTGTTCCGATTAACACAACCCCTCCTCCGGCCATAAGCTGCTTAATTCCCTGTGATTTTACTGATGTGCGATAAAGAAGTAATAGAAGTGTAAAAAATTTTGCCGTTCCTATCCGGCACTTGCGCATTGTGTCGGATAGGTCGGGCGGTTATTCGGGCAAGTCCACCTTGCCAACAAAAGAAT
>ENA-OQAA01001139-OQAA01001139.1-human-gut-metagenome-genome-assembly--contig:-NODE-1139-length-14691-cov-2.173716_pt1 | contig 14691 bp, 18 predicted proteins | sample MGYA00242489_ERZ504515 | MGnify/ENA primary metagenome ERZ504515 (study PRJEB26092, sample SAMD00036237) | human gut metagenome | host: Homo sapiens | study: EMG produced TPA metagenomics assembly of...
GGCGCATTCGGAAACGAAAATCGGCAAGCCCTTGCCCAGAGCATAGTCGGCGCGGTCGCGCAGCCACTGTCCGTGGGTGTTGGCATAAAAGTGGAGTGTATACATTATATTGCTATATCCGGTAATAGGATCGTCCGCTGCCAAATGGATGTCCTGGTCCCAATGCGGACAACCAACGAGGATAACGGCATCCGGTTCTATGGCACGAATCGTCTTGATAACCTCCACAGAGTATGACTTCACCTGCTCCCAACTGTCTTCCACCGGTTCGTTGAAAACCTCATAGATGACATTAGGAACCCCTTTGTAACGGGTAGCCATTTGGGTGAAGAACTCCTTTGCTTCTTCCTGCCGCAGATTGTGGCTATGCCAGTCGATGATGACGTAAACGCCGTTCTCGATAGCAGCATCCACCACTTTCGTAACACACTCAATACCGAACTCGGGCTTGTTCACATAGCAGGCGCTATCCAAATCCACTCCCATAGAGGCCCGAAGCACTTGTGCGCCCCAGTCATTGACCAGATAAGCAACCGAAGAGGCATTGTAGAAACGGGGCCAGAACTGATGCCAGCCATAGCTGACACCGTGCAATACCACCGTGTCTCCTTCGGTATTCATCAACTGCGTACCATTGACCACCAATGCCGGTAGCGTTTCCTTTACATTTTCATTCTTCGACGGGTTTGTTCCACAACCAATGGTCATACCTAGCAACAAACCGCCAACATAACTTCCATATGCTTTTCATATCATACTTAGTATTTAGAGTAATAATCTTTCTTATATAACGGTACAAACGCTTTGTACACGCTTACATTCTAATTTTCAGGCAGGGATTACACGGAAAAGCACAGATAGGTTCAATTTTGCAGCTTCCGGTTTTCCGCTTTAATTATTTCAATAGTGCTGTCTGTGGCAAAGACAGAGTTCAGTCCTTGTTGTTCTTGAGCCGGGTCACCGGTATAGTCATCTCCCTTTTCCCAGATACATGGTCGGGATTTTGTCCGGCAAAACCACCCCATGCCCAGAAGTTGCATCCGGCAAAGAGTCCGCCGCTCTCACGGTCCTGGCGGATGAGGTCGAATACATAACGGTAATATTCATCGCGGGCAGTGGTCGGTGCCTCTTTGGAAAAGCTGAAACCGTCACGGGGAAAACCGAACTCCTCCAAAACAATCGGCTTGCTGTACTTCCGAGCAATGACCATGTGGTCATCTATATACTTCTTAGTATTTTCCTTGGCACGCGGAAGAAGTTCCTTCAGGCTGTCCGCCTTCACCCAACTCCAGTTGTAAGGCCAGATGTGGATATTCAGATAATTGATGTTGGGGTCGGCATGAATCTTCTCGAAAGATTCATATCCATTTCGCATCCCCACGAGCCTCACTGCCGGAAGACACCATGTGGTTCGGGTCAAGTGACTTGATTTGTGCAGCCACATCGGCCATCCAGCGGGCAAACGGTTCCTTGTTCTCGTCAGAGAAAGCGCGAGGCTCGTTACCAATCTGCCAAGACATAATAGTGGGGTCATCCACATATTTTATCTGATTATACCTATTGGTGCGTGAAACAATATAATTGACATGATTGGCAAACAAGGCCTTCGCGCTGTCCGATTGGGGGAACTGCTTGACATACTCCATATAGGCGGGCCATCCGTCTACGGCAGGTACCACGGCATCACCGTGTCCGGACCATTGCAGGTAAACGGAATAGCCACCGCTCCATTCCCAGGAATTGTTCAAATAGAGGACAGCTGTCATATCACGTTCACGCAGTTCATTCATAAAATAATCCAATCCGGCTAAAATAGTATCATTATAGACGCCCGGTGCCACTTGTAAAGAGGCTCTACCCGCGTCTTTATGCCATTTTCACCGTCAGCACCCACCAATACGCGCAGGTTGTTGATGCCAATACTTTTCAGAAAGTCCAGCTCCTTATGCAACCGTTCACGATTGCCGCCTTCACCTTCGGAACCAAGAATGGCACCGTACCAGAAATTGGTACCTACAAAATAATAGGGTTTTCCGTCGCGAACGAACTGTCCATCGGCATTGACCTTAATAAACGAATGCTCCGCAGGCTTAGGGGCACATGCCCCCAAAAGGAATAAAAGTACTGTCAGCAAAAGGAATTGTTTCTTCATATTATCAGTTTTTAAGCGATACACAAAGATACGCGGCTCATATCATAAAAAATGATACTATATTATCAGATTAATGTGCCAATGTGATTAATCACATTGCACATTAAGTTGTCTCCGTATCCAGTCCAGCCATTCATCCCACTGTTCCTGATACCAGTAATGCCCGGTTTCCAGATAAGGATGCAGTTCCTTCGGAGAAGAAATCACATTGTAGGCTGCATACATGGAAGTGGGAGGACAGACTCATCGTTATACCCCCAACTGAACCAACCGGGCACATTCAGCAGGCGGGCAAAGTTTTCCGTATCATAATAGCGCACCGTTTCAAGCTGCTTTTCATCGGGAGCACCGTAATAATAGAAATAATGGGGCCAGCCGCAAGCGCGCTTCTTGAAGAACGCTTCGTGGTCGCATAAGGCAGGATGAACAGCCGCCAGGAAAGTAACGCGCGAATCAAGAGCCGCCGTAATCACAGACAAGGCACCGCCCTGGCTGGAGCCCGTAACGCCCAGCGCCTTCCCGTTGTACTGCGGCAGCGAACAGATAAAATCCACAGCACGCAAAGCGCCTACCACCACACGGTTATAGTAAGAAGCATCCCGGCTGTCGCGGCCGAACGTCCAGTAATTGCTCAGCGCCCCACCTGCCAGCGCATCATATACAGACTGCTGCATCGTGACGGGAATGCCGTGGATACCCACCTCCAATGTAATCACCTTTCCAGGAGCCGTATACGTATCTCCCGCATAAGGGCGGACACCCGCACCGGGCACACGCAGCAAAGCCGGATACTTCCCTTCTTTCTTGGGAATACTGAGAATACCGTAAAAACGTCCTCCCCAAGCTTTTGTCTGGAAGCTGACCTGATATACATTATCCGTTTCCGTACAGCGTTCGGGAAGCAGCGTCATAAGGGGATTCAACGGAGTCTTGCGCGCCTCTTCCAAGGTCTTGGCCCAATAATCCCGAAAATCGGCAGGAAGTTTCGTCACAGGTTGCAGCTGCTCGGAGCATAGGCCGATGTAGCCAGCCCTTCATAAGTCCGGCCGTCCACATGCGCCTTGACCTTGCAACGCAAGAAGCCTGCAGTCTTCATCGTGCCTTGCAACTTCAAGGTACCATCTTTCAGCACCACGTCTTTCTTTACTTCAGTAGGATACATCTCGGGGCCCAGTTCATAGTCAATCTTGACATCGGACAAGAGGTTCTGTGCCTTCAGCACCCGGACGGTAAACGTACACTTCTCATTCAGACGATACACCCAATCGCTATGGTCAGGTGAAACGACTACACGGATTTCATTGCCGCGTATCTGCGCCGTCACAGCACATACACACAGCAGACATAAAAATAAGGAAAAAACTCTTTTCATGATATCAGATATTAGTATTAATCATTGGTGCAAAAATAGGCACTTTCAATGAAGAATACCAATACTTTTTTATCATATCACCAGCTTCTTTTTCCGATAATTCTCACGGAATTCCTTCGGCGAGCATCCCTTCTTCCGCTTGAACATACGATTGAAATTGGACAGATTGTTGAAGCCGCAGTCATAGCACACCTCTGCAATGGTACGCGTGGAATCTACCAACATACGCGTGGCAAAGCCCAGACGGATATCAATAATGTAGTCGGAAAGCGTCTTGCCGGTGCGCAGGCGAAAGAAACGGCTGAAAGAGACCGGGTCATGCCCACCATATCGGCCAATGAAGCCAACCGGATATCCTCCTGATAATGGGTGGAAATGTATTTCTGCACCTTCTGTACCCGGCGGCTGTCAGAGAAAGTCTCTATCTTGGCAAACGAAGAACTGGACAACACCCGGGCATTGTCATAGAGGGAAAGTTCGTAAAGGATACGGAGAAAGTTCATCACGGCATAAAAGCCTGCTCCTCGGAAGCCAGCTTATCCAGCCAGTTGTACACCTTCATGATGGCCTGCATGGGGAAACTAAGTCCGCACTGTGCACGCTCCAGCATCCGACGGATACTGTCGAACTGGTTCTTGTTGACAACGTTCCCGAAGAACAAGTCGGGAGAGAACTGAATGGTAATCTCCCGAATATCCCCGGAGGTACATTCATGTTGCTCCCATACATGCTCCAACTCCTTACCGGTTATCAGCACCAGGTCATAATCACCGATAATCTCGGCAGAATCGCCCACCACACGACGTACGCCGGAAGCATGTTCCGTGAAGTTCAGTTCATACTCTGCGTGACAATGGATGGGTAGGTAAATTCTGTTTTGCGACGATCGGCAATATAGAAACAGTCACGTTCCGACAGAGGGGTTATTTCCCTCATGATATAGTTCTGGTTTTCCATAGGCATTGGTTAAAAAAATATCATGCCACAAATATACTCATTCTTTTTAATCCCACAACAGTACCATTTGTTACATTTAGAGGTAATAATTGTTATATATGAGCAGATACCCGGGAAAGTCCCACCCGGAAAAGCAAAACTTCCGTTCTTCTCCCCCTCAGGCTCTAATGTAAGGATGTATGAGATGCGCATCTCGTACACTTACACACTATAGTTTGAGGAAGAAAGAAGCGGAGATCCCTCTCTTGCCCCATAGACAAGAGAAAGGTCTCCGCTTCGCCGGATGATATAAATGATAAGCCGCTTACTTCTGCAACTTCAAGACACAGGAAGTTTCCGGCAGGTTTTCCGAAACGACCGTCAGTGTGGCTTCTCCCGCTTCGCCGGTACTTTGCAACAGCACCTGTGCAAGTCCGTTGAATGCCTTTACCTGATAGGTGCGGGCATCGGCGTCGGCCGGACGTTCCGTAGCCTGATAAGCGGGGTCTCCATTCCCCACCCCAAGGATGCGTACCGGACCGGAAACGGTTATCGTCAAGTCGTTGCAGGCAGTGGGGACAAAACGTTTCTTTTTGTCCTGCAACTCAATATTACACACTGCCACATCCCGATTGTCTGCCTGAATGACGGGACGGTCTGCCGTCAGGGAGATACGGGCAGGAGCACCGGTAGTCTCCACAGTACGGGCCAATATTTTTTTGCCGTTCTTATAGCCTACAGCCTTCACTGCACCGGGCTGGAAAACGGCTTTCCAGGAAAGATGGCCGTTTCGGGGCATCGGTTTGCGATCCAGTTTCTTGCCGTTCACAGTCAGTTCCACTTCATCGCAGTTGCTGTATACCCAAATGTCGATGCTATCACCTTCGTGACCTTGCAGATTCCAGTGAGGAAGGATGTGCAGCACCGGCTCATTCGTCCACCAGGACTTCAGATACCAGGCTTCGTCCTTGGGGAAGCCACAGTAGTCCAGAATGCCGAATTGTGAGCCCGTAGCCGGGAACTTCATGGGGTTGGGCTCGCCGCGGTAGTCGAAACCCGTCCAATAGAAAAGACCTGCCAGATAGGGGCGTTCGTCATAGAATTTCCAGCCACGCTCGATGCAGTTCAGCAGGCTGTCAGGCCCGTTCGGTTTACGGTTGTGCGCCACCATGTGGCCTTTGCCGTGGGCATCAAAGTAGATGCCGCGCGTACCACAGCCCGTGGTCTCTTCCGAACCGAGCGCCCGGCGACCGGGATAATCCTTGCGGTGCTGCTCCACAGGTTCTGAAGGATGTAGTTATAACCGGCCACGTCTGCGGGAATCAAGATGGCAGGGCCACTGCTCGAAGCAACGGTCATGAGGCGCGTAGGGTCGAAACGGTGGCAATATTCGCGCATCGTGGCAGCAATGCGTGTACCGCTTTCTTTCCACTCGATGCCCCACTCCTCGTTGCCTACGCTCCAAAGGATGATGCACGGATGGTTGCGGTCGCGGTCTATCATACGTTTCAGCAGGCGGGTATGTTCCTCGTTGACGCCCGTCAGACGTTTCCTCTATCACACGATGCGATGGCTGTCGTCAGGCATCGAGCATTTCGGGAGTCATCGGGTTATGGGAAGAACGGCAGGCATTGCAGCCGAACTTCTTCAGTTCCTTCAGTCGGTACACTTGCAGGGCATCGGGAATGCCGGCACCTACTCCGGGGTGGTCTTGGTGCATGTTCACACCTTTCAGTTTCAGAGGCTGTCCGTTCAGGAGGAAGCCCTTGTCGGCATCGAAGCGGATGTCGCGAATACCAATCGGGGTGGCCACCACGTCCACCTGCCTACCGTTTTGCCAGACGCTGGTTTCCATTTTATAAAGGTAAGGATGTTCTGTACTCCATAGCTGGGGATTCAGCACTTTGGTACGCACCTTTACGCTACGCGTTTCTTGCGGCAGCAGGGTTATCTCTTCCGCCTCGTCCTCCATCTGCACTTGTCCGTCGGCATCAAGCAGACGGCACCATACTTTGCCGGAGACGGGGTCTTTTCCCGAATTCTTCATCTGCACTTCGGTCACCAGCACAGCCTTGTCGAAAGGAGCTTCCAGCGTGGAAGATACAAATACGCCGAAAGGAGCTACATGCAACGGCGCCGTCTTGTTCAGCCATACATGGCGGTAGATACCGGCACCTTCGTAAAACCAGCCCTCCTCGAGCGTGGCGTCGGCACGGACGCAGATAAGATTCTCTTCTCCGTAATTCAGGTATTCCGTAATGTCGTATACCTGCGTGGCATAGCCGCTGGGTTCGTGTCCCAGGTAGAAACCGTTTATCCAGATACGGGCATCACGGAAGATACCGTCGAACTGAAGATAAAGATGTTTGCCGAGGTCCTCTTGCGGAACAGTGATACTTTTCCGATACCATCCCACAGAGTTTTCGGGGAATTTATAGCCGACGGCTTTATAGCCATGACTGTGGCTCGCCTCTTTGGCATAAGGCAAATCAACCACCCAGTCATGCGGAAGATTGACCGTCTTCCAGTCCACACCCCACTTCTCCGGATTGAACTTGGGAGAGTAAGGGCCCTCATTATGGATAGAGGCTGCCTTGGTCAGATAGTTGAAGTACTCCGTTCCGCAGCCGAAATCTTTCTCCGGTGAGGAAGCATTGCCAAAAGCAAACTGCCAGCCGTCGTCCAGCAAAATACGTTCGCGGACGGATTGGGCAGAAAGAGAAAAGGTAATTCCAAGAAGGAACAGAAATGCGAATAAGTGTTTCATATCGGTTAATCATAAAATGTGTTTACAAAGATAGAGCGAAAAAGATTCGTGCGGTGATACTTTTGTATTCATTTTCCGGTACTTCATGTTTCCGAGGGGAAAAAACACGCCGGGCAAACAAGGGTGATAGGAGAAAAGTTTTTAAATTTGAAGCGTGCTTCCGGGAAAAATGACCGGATGGTACAACTGACGAAGAATGTATCAAACTAAATACAAGAAATAATATGCAAGACAAAAGATTCGGATATTTCGATGACGACAACCGCGAATACGTCATTACCGACCCCAAGACACCCTGGCCATGGATTAACTACCTGGCAATGAAGATTTCTTCTCGCTCATCTCCAATACCGCCGGAGCTACTCTTTCTACAAGGACGCCAAGTTCCGCCGCATCACCCGCTACCGCTACAACAGCGTGCCGATGGACAACGGTGGACGCTACTTCTATATCAATGAAGGCGGCAACGTATGGTCTCCCACCTGGAAGCCTGCAAGACCGCACTCGACAGCTACGAATGTCGCCACGGCATGAGCTATACCCGCATCACCGGAGCCAAAGACGGCATCGAAGCCAGCCTGCTCTTCTTCGTCCCACTGAAGACCTGGGGAGAGGTGCAGAAGCTGACCTTGCGGAATACTTCTGCCAAAGTGAGAAAACTCAAACTATTCTCCTTTGCCGAATGGTGCTTGTGGAATGCCGCTACGGACATGGAGAACTTCCAGCGTAACTTCTCCACGGGAGAGGTGGAAGTGGACGGGTCTGTCATCTACCACAAGACGGAATACAAGGAACGCCGCAATCACTACGCTTCTACAGTGTCAATACACCCGTAGACGGTTTCGATACCGACCGCGAAACATTCGTGGGACTCTACAACGAGTTTGCCGACCCGGAACGGGTAGTAGAAGGCAGACCGGGCAACAGCATTGCCCACGGTTGGAGTCCCATCGCCTCGCACTATCTGGAAGTAGAACTGCAACCCGGCGAAAGCCGCGACTTCATCTTCCTGCTGGGCTATGTGGAAAACAAGCAGGAGGCAAAGTTCGAGGAACGTGAAGAATCTCTGCATGAAGCGTTCAAGCAGAGTGTACCCTCTTCACCTATTATAAATAAGGTAAAGGCTAAGGCGATGATTTCGGCCTTCGACACTACCGCCAAAGTAGATGCTGCCTTTGCCGAACTGAAAGCCTACTGGGACCGCCTGCTGGACATCTACGTCGTGAAGACCGACGAAGAAAAACTGGACCGCATGGTGAACATCTGGAACCAGTATCAGTGCATGATTACCTTCAACATGTCCCGTTCCGCCTCTTTCTTCGAGAGCGGCATCGGTCGTGGAATGGGCTTCCGCGACTCCAACCAAGACCTCGTGGGCTTCGTGCATCAGATACCGGAACGCGCCCGCGAACGAATCATCGACATAGCTTCTACTCAATTCCCCGACGGAGGATGCTACCACCAATACCAACCGCTGACCAAACGCGGCAACAACGACATCGGCGGCGGCTTCAACGACGACCCCATGTGGCTTATCTTCGGCACCGTGGCCTACATCAAGGAGTCGGGAGACTTCAGCATCCTGGACGAGCCCGTTCCCTTCGACAACAAGGAGGGTTCGGAGGTTTCTCTGTTCGAGCACCTGCGCGTTTCCTTCAACCATGTCATCGAGAACCTCGGCCCCCACATGCTGCCCTCATCGGCCGTGCCGACTGGAACGACTGCCTGAACCTGAACTGCTTCTCCTGGGACCCGAATGAATCCTTCCAGACCACGGAAAACCAGACGGAAGGTAGTCAGGCGGAATCGCTGATGATTGCCGGCTTGTTCGTAGTGTGCGGACGCGACTATGTGGAACTGTGCCGCCGCTTGGGCAAAGACGACGAAGCCAACCGCGCACAAACCTACATAGACAATATGGTGGAAGCCGTAAAAAAACATGGTTGGGACGGTGACTGGTACTTGCGCGCCTACGATTACTTCGGCCACAAGGTAGGTTCCAAAGAGAACGAAGAAGGACAAATCTTCATCGAATCGCAAGGCTGGTGCACCATGGCAGGCATCGGACTGGAAGAAGGTATGGTAGAAAAAGCACTGGACTCCGTAAAGGAACGCCTGGACTGCGAACACGGTATTGTACTCAACAATCCACCCTTCACCCGCTATGTTGTGGAGTATGGAGAAATCTCCACCTATCCCGCCGGCTACAAGGAGAACGCAGGTATCTTCTGCCACAACAACCCGTGGGTCATCATCGGAGAAACCGTACTGGGCCGGGGCGACCGTTCCTGGGAGTATTTCCGCAAGATATGCCCGTCGTACACCGAAGAGCACAGTGCCCTGCATAAAGTAGAACCTTACGTATGCTGCCAGATGGTGGCCGGCAAGGACGCCGCCCGTCCCGGTGAAGGCAAGAACAGCTGGCTGACGGGAACGGCTGCCTGGATGTGGTATGCCATCACGCAATTCATACTCGGCATCAAGCCTTCGTATGAAGGTCTGGAAATCAATCCTTGTATCCCGTCAGACTGGAAAGGCTTCAACGTGAAGCGCAAGTTCCGCGGAGCGAAATATCATATTACCGTGAAGAATCCCGATGGTGTATGCAAAGGCATCAAGTCCGTCACAGTAGACGGCCAGCCGATAGAAGGCAATGTGGTGAACCATCTGCCGGGCACGCATACAGTAGAAGTAATAATGGGATAACCCACAAAATACAATATCATGATAAACCCTATTTATTCTCCAGCGCCCGAACGCTATGACAACGGCATGAAATTCCGCCGTTGCGGGCAAAGCGGCATCCTGCTGCCGGAAATATCACTCGGATTGTGGCACAACTTCGGCGACGTGAACACATTTGCCAATTCCCAGGCCATGGCGCACTATGCCTTCGACCGTGGAATCACACATTTCGACCTCGCCAACAATTACGGTCCTTCCTACGGTTCCGCCGAAGAGACTTTCGGAATGATTATGAAGAAATCCTTCATGCCCTATCGGGACGAACTATTCATCTCCACCAAGGCCGGACACGACATGTGGCCCGGCCCTACGGGGAGTGGGGCTCACGCAAGTACCTGATGAGCAGCCTCAACCAAAGTCTGAAACGGATGAACCTGGAGTATGTGGACATCTTCTACTCCCACCCGCTACGACCCGGATACTCCGCTTGAAGAGACCCTGCAAGCACTGGTTGATATCGTACGGCAAGGCAAAGCACTCTATGTAGGAATCTCCAAATATCCCAAAGAGGCGGCCGAGTTTGCCTACAAATACCTGGAAGAACGGGATGTACACTGCCTGCTCTATCAAGGCAGATACAATCTCTTCAACCGCGAACCGGAAGAAGAAGGTATCCTGCAGCAAGCCAAAGGGAACGGAACCGGCTTCATCGCCTTCTCCCCGCTGGCGCAGGGCCTGCTGACCAACCGCTACCTAAATGGTATTCCCGAAGATTCGCGCATGGCAAAGGGGGCTTTCCTAAAGAAAGAAGCACTGACCGACGAGACGCTGCAAAAATCAAGCACTCAACGAGGTTGCTGCCTCACGCGGGCAAACCCTTGCCGAGATGTCACTTGCCTGGCTGTTGAAGGACGACCTGGTGACAAGCGTCATCATCGGAGCGAGCTCCATTACCCAACTGGCAGATAACCTGAAAGCGACTGAAAATACAGACTTCTCTGCCGAGGAACTGGAGAAGATAAAGAAAATCATTCAAAAATAAATCACATGAAAAGCCTCCTTTAATTCAAACCTTTTGTTTATTATTCCTTTGCTTGGGCACGGTCCGTGCACAGCAATACCAACTTGCATCACCCAACGGAAAACTATCCGTTACGGTAGATGCCGGAGAAGCCCTCACCTGGCAGATAGCACACGACGGAACCACGGTGCTGCAACCCTCTGCCATCGCCCTGCAAGGCAGAGATGAAAAATCAGCCAAAGAAAGCAATAACTTTCGGTAAAAATGTAAAAGTAATCCGTGCAAGAACGCAAGTCCGTGGAGTCCTCCTTCCCCACTCCCCTCTATAAAAAAGCAAGTGTGAAGGATGTCTACAACCAGCTGACACTGAAATGCCGCGGAGGCTACAGCGTACAGTTCCGCGCATACGATGACGGCGCTGCCTACCGCTTCATTTCCGAACAGAACAAGCCGTTTATCGTCCTCAACGAAACTGCGGACTTCAATTTCGACAAGGATTACCAGGCATTTGTACCTTACATAAACGACAACCGCAACGGTGAGCGCTATTGCTTCTCTTTCGAGTCTTACTACGACGAAGCCCCGTTGTCCAAAATGCACACCGACTCACTCTCCATCACCCCACTGATGTTTGCCTGGACGGAGGAAAGAAAGCCGTTATCATGGAAGCCGGATTGGAAAACTATCCCGGCATGTTCCTCACTGTAAATCCCCAGACACGTCAAGGAGTGCAGGCAGCATTTGCCCCCTATCCGCTGGAGGAAATAATCGGCGGACACAACCGGCTGAACCTGATACCGACAAAACGTGCAGACTACATCGCCCGTTGTGCCAAGCAGGAGCTCCCCTGGCGTGTGGTGCTCGTCACCGAAAAGGACACGCAGCTTGCCGACAATGACATGGCACAGCGTCTTGCCCCCGTCTGCCGCATCAAAGACATTTCCTGGATTAAACCCGGCAAAGTGGCTTGGGACTGGTGGAACACCTGCAACCTGACTGGCGTAGACTTCAAAGCCGGCATGAACACCCCGACTTATAAGGCATTCATCGACTTTGCCGCCGACAACAACCTGGAATATATCATCATCGATGACGGCTGGAGCGGAAACGAATCCTTATTGAAAGACCTGAATCCGGATATCGATTTAAAGGAACTGGTAGCCTACGGAAACCAGAAGGACGTCGCATCATTCTCTGGGCAAGCTGGCGAAATTCTGCCAAAGATACGGAAGCCACATTCAGCCACTATGCACAGATGGGTATCAAAGGCTTCAAGATAGACTTCTTCGACCGTGACGACCAGCCACTGGTACAGTCTGTAGAACGCATTGTAGCCTGCGCCGCCGAGCACCGCCTGGTATTGGACCTGCATGGCCTCAAACCATACGGTATACAGCGCACCTATCCCAACGTCCTGAACTTTGAAGGTGTAAAGGGATTGGAGAACGCCAAATGGGAACCGATAGTGAACGGAGCCCCCCTCCACAACTTCCCACGCTATGACGTGACTGCTCCCTACCTGCGTATGCTTATAGGCCCGATGGACTACACACCGGGAGCCACAATGAACGCAACCCGCGAAACCTTCCGTGCCGTCAACGACCATCCGATGAGCCAGGGTACGCGCGTCCACCAGATGGCGATGTACACCCTCTTCGAAGCCCCGCTGCAAATGCTTGCCGACAGCCCCAGCAAATATATGAAGGAGCAGGAATGCACGGACTTCATTGCCAAAGTGCCTACCGTTTTCGACGAGACCGTGGCACTGGACGGTGAAGTAGGCGAATACCTTACACTGGCACGCCGCAAGGGAGACGTCTGGTACATCGCCTCCATGACCGACTGGACACCACGCGACTGTACCATCGACCTTTCCTTCCTCGGAGAAGGAAGTTACGAAGCCGAAATCTTTTCCGACGGCATCAATGCCGACCGGGAAGCAACCGACTACAAGAAAGAAGTACGCACCGTGACCTCGGGAGACAAGCTGAACATACACATGGCACCCGGAGGAGGATGGACAGCACGGATATGGAAAAGATGATAGGGTGATAAAGTAATGACATGATAAGTGCAATAGGGTGACAGTTACGTTAAAAGTGCTGTCACCCTATTCCTTTATCACTTTTAACATACCTCTACGTGAACCTTTTATATCCTATCTTGTTTTTTCTCACAAAAGCCTAAGGTACCATAGGGCAGGAATTTATATTAAACCTAAACAATTATAAAAGTATGAAGAAATTTATTCCCCTATTATTAGCGGTCTTTGCAGTGACGCTTGCATCTTGCGAAAAAGACCCTGACATGGATAAGCTGGACAATAATTATCTGGTTTATACCAACTATGACAAGAAGGCGGATTTCAAAACCTTCGAAACTTATTACTTGCCGGACAGCATTCTGGTCATCGGTGATAAGGAAAACGCCGAATACTGGAAAGATGAGAATGCCCAGGAAATTCTCAGCGCTTATGTTGCTAACATGAACAGCCGCGGTACATCCGTGTGGATGACCGGGAAGAAGCCGACCTTGGCTTGCAGGTAAGCTATGTCAGAAGTACCTATTACTTCACCGACTACGGACGTCCCGAATGGTGGTGGAACTATCCTGGCTACTGGGATGCTCCTTACTGGGGCAACTGGGGCGGATGGTATTATCCTTATGCCGTGAACTATTCCTACAGCACCGGTTCCTTTATCAGCGAATTGTTGAATCTGGAGGCGCCGCAAGGCCAGAGCGAGAAACTTCCTGTTCTGTGGACCAGCTATATGAGCGGCTTGCTGAGTGGTTCTACTTCTGTCAATACCAAACTTGCCGTGCAAGGTGTGAACCAAGCTTTCACTCAATCAACTTACCTGACTAACAAGTAGTGACAAGCTACGAGCTATAAGTGACAAATGACGGGTTACCCAATATTAAGGTAACAAGAATAATACGGCAGCATCCTTTCCGGACTGGGAAGTTGCCATTGAACCAAAAAAACAAGAACAAAGTATGAAAACAATAAAATATCTTTCCTTGAGAGTATTTGCGGTTGCCGCTCTTGCTCTCGTCTTCGCCCTACCGACGAAGGCACAGATGACCGATAACGGTTATGCCAATATCGACTGGCAATATAACTTTCCCCTCAGCAACAACTTCGCCGACAAATCAAGCGGCTGGGGTATGAATTTTGAAGGCGGTTACTTCCTGACAGACAATTTTGCATTGGGAGCTTTCTTGAACTACCATAGCAACCATGAGTATTTCGGTCGCCAGACACTTCCCGTAGGCGAAGGCGGCAGTCTGAATACCGACCAGCAGCACACTGCATTCCAGTTGCCTTTCGGTCTGGCCTCCCGCTATGTATGGAACCGTGGAGGTGCATTCCAGCCGTATGCCGGTGTAAAACTGGGTGCTGAATATGCACAGTTGAAGTCAACCTTCAACGTATTCGAAGCCAACAAGGATACATGGGGTTTCTATGTATCTCCTGAAATTGGTTTCAATGTGTATCCTTGGGCTTATGGACCGGGCTTGCATTTCGCAGCCTATTACAGCTACGGTACGAACAAAGGTGACCTCTTTACGTACAGCGTAGACGGTTTGAGCAATTTCGGTCTGCGCGTAGGTATTGCGTTCTGATAAGACACACACTTAAAGCTTAACAGATAGAATTTAATTGTTTCAAAATTGAAGAAGAAAAGAGCCTTTCCTGCGTGAGCAGGGAGGCTCTTTTTAATTCTACCAGTTATTTTTTTCCTCCCAGCATCGCC
>ENA-OQAA01001140-OQAA01001140.1-human-gut-metagenome-genome-assembly--contig:-NODE-1140-length-14679-cov-6.965709_pt1 | contig 14679 bp, 19 predicted proteins | sample MGYA00242489_ERZ504515 | MGnify/ENA primary metagenome ERZ504515 (study PRJEB26092, sample SAMD00036237) | human gut metagenome | host: Homo sapiens | study: EMG produced TPA metagenomics assembly of...
CACGACAGCTGGGGCACGGCGGTGGAGCAGGTAGTGACCCAGATCGACGGTGCACCGCTGGGGCTGTCTCAGCGGTGGAAGCCGCGCCGGACGGCAGGATCTACTTTGCGGTTGCTGCCGCTGCCGGTGCCGCGGACGGGCTGGAGAGCACTCTGCGCACCGAACTGCTGGCCCACACCGGCACGGGCTGCGTGTATGTATACGACCCGGCAGCACGCACGGTGCAGAAGGTGCTGGGCGGTGTGGCCGGTGCTTCCGGGCTGGCCCTGAGCCGGGACGGCAGCACGCTGTTCGTGGCTGACCTTGGGAACCGCTGTGTGTGGAGCGCTGCCGCCGATGCCCGCGACCTGACGGCGGGCGGTAAAAACTGCCAGAGCTTTGTTTCCGGCCTGCCGGGGTATCCCGGTGCGCTTGCTGTGGATGCAGACGGCACCCTGTACATCGGCTACCGGTGGGCGCGCAGCAGCTGGCTGGAAAAGAACGCCGACAGCACCCTGCTGCGGGGCATTGCCCTGCGTGCAGGCCGGAATCTGCAGGAAAAGCTATTCAGCCTGCCTGCCGATGCGCCCTGCGCGGAAGCTGTAGATACGGCAGACGGCAGCTGGAAGCGGACGGTCTCCAGCAAGGATGCAGGCGGTGTGACAGCTCTGTGCCCGGTGGAGAGCAGGCTGTATCTCGGCCTTGCAGGCAGCGAAAAGGTGCGCAGTGCAAATCTTTGATTTTTGATAAAAACCGAGGTGTTTTTTATGACAGAAGAATTCAAAAAACAGATCGAGATGCAGGCCCGGCAGGCAGTGACCGAACTGCTGGCCGAAGCAAAGCTGAAAAAGGGCGATGTGTTCGTGGTGGGCTGCTCGTCCAGCGAGATCGTGGGCGGGCACATTGGCAAGGATTCCAGTCTGGAAGCCGCGCAGGCCGTGTACGCGGGCATTGCCCCAGTGCTGGCCGAAAACGGCATCTGGCTGGCCGCGCAGTGCTGTGAGCATCTGAACCGCGCTATTATCATCGAGCGCGAAGCCGCCGAAAAATACGGCTGGGAAGAGGTGTGCGTGGTGCCGCGCCCCCACGCAGGCGGCAGCTGGGCCACTACCTGCTGGAAGAAGTTCCGGGAGCCTGTGGCCGTGGAAGAGATCCGTGCCCATGCAGGCATTGATATCGGCGGCACCCTGATCGGGATGCACCTGAAGCGGGTGGCGGTGCCGGTGCGGCTGAGCCTTTCCAAATTGGTGAAGCGAACATTCTGTGCGCCCGCACCCGCCCGAAGCTCATCGGCGGCGAACGCGCCAAGTATACCGAGGAGGACTGAGCATCATGGCAGAAAAGAATCTGGAACAGATGCAGGAGGCCGTGGCAGAGATCCGGGAAAAAATGGCAGCCGCGGCCCGTGAAGCAGGCCGCGACCCGGCAGCGGTGCAGCTGTGCGCCGCCTGCAAGACCCGTACGGCACAGACCGTGGCTGCAAGCGCAGCCCTGCCCATTGATGTGTTCGGTGAGAACCATGTGCAGGAGCTGTGCGCAAACTTTGACGCAGGTGCTTACTGCGGCAAGCCCAGCCACTTTATCGGCCATCTGCAGACGAACAAAATTAAAAAAGTGCTGGGCCGTGCCAGCCTCATCCAAAGCGTGGACAGCGAGCATCTGCTGAACGCCATCGAGAAGGAAGCAGCCAAGGCCGGCATCGTGCAGAACGTGCTGCTGGAGGTGAACATCGGCGGCGAGGAGAGCAAGACCGGCGTGGCACCGGAAGCGCTCTGGCCGCTGCTGGATGCCGCTGCCGCACAGGAGCACATCCGGGTCAAGGGCTGATGGCCATTCCGCCCGTGAACGACGATGATGCCCGCAACCGCCGCTATCTGGCCGAGGTGTACAAGCTGTTCGTACAGGCCGGAGAGCGCGGCTATTCCAACGTGTCCATGGAGACCCTTTCCATGGGCATGAGCGGCGACTTTGAAAACGCCATCCGGGAGGGTGCCACCCTTGTGCGCATCGGCACCGCCATCTACGGCGAGCGGATTATAGTAAAAAGTAAGAGAACGAACCCTCTCCGTCATTGCTGCGCAATGCCACCTCCCCTGAAAGGGGGAGGTTTTGTACAGCTTCCCGAAAGATGCAAAGGCTCCCCCTCTCGGGGAAGCTGGCGAACGAAGTGACTGAGAGGGTTTTACAACAGGAGGAACCATGTCAAAAACCAAGATCAACGACCCCGGGGCGCACCACGCAGGCAGCGGTGCGCTGATCCGGCGTTTTCTGCCCTATCTGGCAAAGTACAAAATGACCCTGTTTCTGGACCTGTTCTGTGCAGCGCTGACCACCCTGTGTGACATCGTGCTGCCCAAGATCATGAGCACTATCACCAACGCCGCCATGGGCGTGGGCATCACTCTGACGGCGGGCATCGTGCTGCGGCTGGCAGCACTCTATTTTGTGCTGCGCATCATCGACGGTGCAGCCAGCTATTACATGTCCAGCATCGGTCATATCATGGGCGTGCACATCGAGACGGATATGCGCCGCGATGCCTTTGACCACCTGCTCAAGCTGGACCACACCTACTACAACAACACCAAGGTAGGCACCATCATGGGCCGCATCACCAACGACCTGTTCGATGTGACCGAGTTCGCCCACCACTGCCCGGAGGAATTTTTCATTGCGGCCATCAAGATCGTGGTGTCCTTTATTATCCTGTGCCGGGCCAGTGTGCCGCTGACGCTGGCGGTGTTCGCCTGCGTGCCGCTGATGGGCGTGGTGTCCGTTTACCTGAACGGACGGCTGCGGGCGCGGTTCCGCCAGCAGCGCGTGCAGATCGGCGAGCTGAACTCCACCATCGAGGACAGCCTGCTGGGGCAGGGTGTCGTGAAGGCCTTTGCCGCCGAGGATGAGGAACGCGAGAAGTTTGCAAAGGGCAACAGGGATTTTGAGCAGATCAAGACCCTCGCTACTACGCCATGGGTGCCTTCAACACCTCCACCCGCCTGTTCGACGGCCTGATGTATCTGGTGGTCATTCTGGCAGGCGGCCTCTCGCTGGTGTACGGCAGGATCACCGCCGGTGACATGGTGGCCTATATGCTGTACGTCACCACCCTTATTGCCACCATCCGCCGCATCGTGGAGTTTGCCGAGCAGTTCCAGCGCGGCATGACCGGCATCGAGCGCTTTGCCGAGATCATGGACACCCCTGTGACCATCGGCGATGTCCCGGATGCGGTACCGCTGCAGCCCGGTCCCGGTGACATCCGGTTTGAAAACGTCAGCTTTGAGTACCCGGACGACCACAACAAGGTGCTGCACAACGTCAGCCTGGATATCCGGCCGGGCGAACGGCTGGCGCTGGTCGGCCTTCGGGCGGAGGCAAGACCACCCTGTGCAACCTCATCCCCCGCTTCTACGAGGTGACCAGCGGCCGCATCCTGATCGATGGGCAGGACATCCGCCATGTCACCCTGAAAAGCCTGCGGCAGGATATCGGCATCGTGCAGCAGGACGTGTATCTGTTCAGCGGCACGGTGGCCCAAAACATCGCCTACGGCAAGCCCGGCGCCACCCGCGAAGAGATCATGGAAGCGGCGCGTCTGGCCGGGGCGGAGAAGTTCATTCTGGCCCTGAAGGACGGCTTTGACACCTACGTGGGCGAGCGCGGTGTCAAGCTCTCTGGCGGACAGAAGCAGCGCATCGCCATTGCGCGGGGGTTCCTGAAGAACCCGCCCATCCTCATTCTGGACGAGGCCACCAGCGCACTGGACAACGAAAGCGAGATCCTGGTGGGCCAGAGCCTTGAAAAGCTGGCCCATGGCCGCACCACCCTGACCATCGCCCACCGCCTGACCACCATCAAGGATTACGACCGAATCCTTGTTCTGGGCGAAGAGGGCATCGTGGAATCCGGCACCCACGACCAGCTGCTGGCAAAGCAGGGCGTCTACTACCGCCTGTGGAATCAGCTGCCGGGGGAAGATACACTGTAAAAAAGCACACATACAAAAAAGCTCTGCCGCAAGCACGGCAGAGCTTTTTGCGTACAGAGGGATCATTCGCCCACGATCAGGCGCACAGAACCATAGATACCGGCATCGTTGCCAAGGATGGCGGGCACGATGGGGGTCTCACGGCAGGACTTGAAGGCATAGACCTTGAAATGCTCCCGCAGCGGGGCAAACAGCACCTCGCCTGCGCGGGACACGCCGCCGCCGATCATGAACATTTCCGGGTCCACGGTGTTGGCCACATTGGCCAGCGCCATGCCCAGCGTGTCGGTCATCTCGTCCACCTCACGGGCGGCAAGGGCGTCGCCATTGCGGGCGGCATCAAACACGTCCTTGGCGGCAAACTCGGTGCCGCGCAGGGTGCAGGGAGTATCCGGGTTCTCGTCCAGCAGTTTCTTCATGCAGCGCACAACGCCGGTGGCGCTGGAATACTGCTCCAGACATCCGTGCTTGCCGCAGCCGCAAGTAGCGGTCTCGTGGCGGTCCACCGTGATGTGGCCGATCTCGCCGCCGGCACCGTGGGTGCCATCAATGACCTTGCCGTTGACGATGACACCACCGCCCACGCCGGTGCCCAGCGTGACCATGACCGCGCTGCGGCAGCCCTTGGCGGCACCCATCCAGATCTCGCCCAGAGCGGCCACGTTGGCATCGTTGCCCACCAGAACCTTGATGCCGCCCAGCATATCGCCAAGCTCTTCGGCCACATTATGCTTGCCCCAGCCGCCGAGGTTTGCACAGATGATGGGCACGATGCGGCTGTCCAGCACAGGGCCGGGCACGCCTACGCCCACGCCCTCTACCTGCTCAGCGGCAAGGCCTTTTTCCTGCATCTTGCCCTGCACGGCAGCGGCCAGATTTTTCAGAATGTGCTCACCGGCGTTGGAGGTGTCGGTGGGAACTTCCCACTTTTCCAGCAGTTCGCCGGTGGTCTTGAACAGGCCGATCTTAGCGGTGGTGCCGCCCAGATCGATGCCGAATGCGTATTCTTTCATGTTTCATTTACCCCTTTTTGACGGCCAGCGGCCGCAGTATTTCGCGTGTTCCAGTATACCACACCTACCCGCAAAAGAGCAGTGCCGCTGCGGATTTTCATGCAAACAGACGGAAAACGCAGTGGATGTTTGGCACAAATGCCAGTGCTCACCGCACGGTGTTGGTCAAACTGCCAATGCCGTCGATCTCGCAGCGCACCGTGTCGCCGGGCTTCAGAAACTGCGGCGGGTCCATGCCCATGCCCACACCTGCCGGGGTGCCGGTGGCAATGATGGTGCTGGCCTTCAGGGTCATGCCCTGAGTCAGCTCGTGGATCACGTGGTCGATGTCAAAAATTTGCAGGCCGGTGTTCGAGTCCTGCCGCTTTTCGCCGTTGACAAAGCTGCGGATGCCGAGCTTGGGCGGGTAGGTGTCGAATTCGTCTGCGGTAACGATGCAGGGGCCGATGGGCGTGAAGCCGTCCAGACTTTTGCCGAAATACCACTGCTTGTGGGCGGTCTGCACATCGCGGGCGGAAACGTCGTTCAGGATGGTGTAGCCGAACACATAGTCTTTTGTTTGCCCGGCGGGCACATCCCTGGCATCTTTGCCCAGAACCACAGCCAGCTCGCATTCGTAGTCCAGCTTCTGCACAAGGTCAGTGTGAGCTTCAATAAAGCCGCCGTCCGGCACAGCGCGGGAAACGCGCTTGGAAAAATAAATGGCATCCTGATGTTTGGTTGCAAAGGCATCGGCAGAGTATTTCTCCGCTTCGTCCGAGTGGGCCATGTAGTTGATGCCAAGGCACACCACATCCTGCGCCGGGCAGGGAATAGGCTTTGCAGCTGCACGGCATCCACGGGCAGGGCCGGGATGCCCGCAATGGCAAGCTGCAGGCCTGCCCGCACCTGCGGGGTCAGAAAGGGGATGGCATCGGACAAGGTTTCATAGGAAAGGCCCAGCCAGCTCAGCGGCCAGATCTGTGTGCCGTCCGGCGAAAGAATGGCCGGATCTTCTACGCCGTCCGGCAGGCGGCAGGTGACAAAACGCATTTCAGTTTCCTCCCTCAGTGGCGGTAGGCGATGGCGTTCTGGATGCGGTCGGCCTCAGCCTGCCCGGCCAGCTGGCGCACCAGCTCCAGCGCAAAGGGGATGGCACCGCCCAGACCGTAGCTGGTGGTGATATTGCCGTCCACTACCACTTCGGTATCCAGCACCTCGCACCGGCCAATTTGTCTTGGAAACCGGCGTGCGCCGTGGCTTTTCTGCCTCCAGCAGGCCGAGAGATGCCAGCACGCTGGGTGCTGCGCAGATGGCAGCTACCTTTTTGCCGCTCTTTGCAAAGGAAACGCAGGTGTCGGTAACGGTCTTGTTGGCGGCAAGGTTCGGGGTGCCGGGGATGCCGCCGGGCAGCACCACCATGTCCACATCCGAATAATCCACCTCTTCGGCCAGTGCGTCGGCGGTGATATGCACTTTGTGGCTGCTCACGATCTCGCGGCTGCCGGATGCGCTGGCCACGGTCACCTCCACCTTGGCGCGGCGCAGCAGATCGACCACCAGCAGGGCTTCACATTCCTCGGTGCCCTCGGCAAAAAATACAACAGCTTTGCTCATAAAAATCAAACCTCCCTGATCTCTGATGAAGACGGCGCATCTGCGCCGCATGAGGAAAAACGATAGAAGTGCCCCGCTGGCGTGGGGACTTCTGCCTTCCCGGTTGAATGATAAAAGCCGCATACCGCACGGGCGGCACGCGGCATGGTTTGTGTGGAAGTTCAGTTTTGATCGTCGGCAGCTTTTTCCGCTTCCAGCAAGGCGCGTAACACGCTGTCGTTGGCACTCAGCACCCGGCTTACCCGGCTGATGATGGCGCTGGATGCACCGGTCTTATCCATGATCTCGGTGTAGATGCGCTTGTCCACCAGCATTTCGGCAATGTTGTAGCGCTGCTCCATTGCGCTCAGCTCGGAATAGCTGCACACATCCTGTAAAAAACGGTAGCACTGTTCCGGGGTCTTGAGCTGCAAAAATGCCTGATACAGACCGGACTGGCCGGTAGGATGATCTTTTGCCATGTTATTCTCCTTTTTTGCAGATGCCGCCCACAGGCAGACACTTTATTACACTACACCAGTGTAGTACAAACGGGGAGAAATTTCAATAGCATTTGCGGCTTTTTAGCCCAGCGTGTGCTCAAATACCACTTCGTCCCGGGGGACGGTGCCGTTTTCCTGCTCGGCGGGCTTTAAATTGCGGTAGCGCAGGGCCTTGAAGAACTGCTGCACCGGCAGGGCCTTGGTGTGCACGGTGCACCACACACGGCCCTTGCCCTCGCCGCGGGCCAGCCGCTCGCAGGAGAGCACGATGTCCCGGCCCAGTGCCTTGCCGCGATATTCGGGCCTGAGGTACAGGTGCATCAGATGCAGGGCGGTGTTCTCCATCTTCCACGCAAAGTAGCCGATGGTCTTGCCGCCCAGAACCACGAGGAAGTAGTTCACATCGTTGTCGATGTCCTCCTCAATGGCATCGGCGCTCTGCAGCTCTTCCACAAGGGTGTCCAGCTGCTTTGCGGGGTAATAGCGCTTGTACACCTCATGCCAGAGTTCACTGGCAAGGTCGGCGGTGGCGTGGATATATTTGGCCTTGGCGACCAGCTTGTAATCAGGCTTCATAGTTCTCCTTACACTTTTACGATATAATCCGGCTTGCGGGGTGCTGCGGGCTTGGGGTCTGCAGCAGGGTAGCCCAGAATGCAGTGGCCGATGCCGACCCAATCGCCCTCGATGCCCCACTGCCGGAGCAGGGCCTTGCCCTCTTCTGTTTCAAACTCTTCCTTTGCGCGGTTGATCCAGCAGCTGCCCAGCCCCAGCGAAGCTGCAGCCAGCATCAGGTTGCCCATGACAAGGCTGCCGTCGGGTACGGCATTTGCGGCGTGAGCATCGGCCAGCACCACCAGAATGGTGGGAGCGCCGTACATGGGGTCGGTGTCCTTGCCCATGACAGCGGCGTTCATGCGGGTGAGCTGGGCGCGGGTGGCAGCGTCCTGCACCACCACGATCTTTGCGCTCTGGCGGCCCATGGCGCTGGCGGCGTAGGTGCCGGCTTCCAGCACGGCATCCAGTTCTTCGTTTGTGATCTGCTCCGGCTTATAGGCACGGCAGCTGCGGCGGTTTTTGATGGTTTCCAAGGTTTCGTTGGTCATAGCAATTCCCTCCCTTAAAACATGTGCCTTTATTGTATCACAACAAAGGCCGGAGTGCAAAGAGAAACCAGCAGGAAACGCTTTTGTTGCACGTAAACGTTATCGTTGCGGGAATCATGTCAAAATGCACAATAAAACGTAAAAAGATTATGGAAAAGCATTCTTGCTGCCAAAGGACAAATACGCTATAATAGGGCTACCAAACTGGAAAGGAGTCGTGCTCTATGGCAAAGGCATCGCAGGCAGTCATTCTGGAAAATGAATTTTATATCATCAAAGCCCCCAATGGAAAGGTACTGGAAGTAAAGAACTTCAACACCGAGAACGGCGCGGCCATCCAGCTGTGGAGCTATGCAGGCCATCCGTGGCAGCAGTGGCAGTTCGTGGATGCAGGCGAGGGCCGCTGGCGCATCTGCAACCGCTTTACCGGCAAGATGATGGATCTGGCCCTTGGCGGTGTGGTGGAGGGCACATGGCTGCACCAGTGGGACCGCACCAGCGGGCTGAGTCAGTGCTGGGCGCTGGAGCCCACCCGCAGCGGGCGCACCCGCATCCGCAATGTGCTGGCGGATAAATACATTGACCTTGTGGGCATGAACACCGCCAACGGTGCACAGGCCCAGATCTGGAACTTTGTAGCAGGCGGCAATCAGGAGTGGACGCTGGAACGCATCGATCCGGACACCGCCCAGAGCGGCCGCCGCGCTGAGGAAGCCAAAGACCCGCAGCCCACGCCCAGCCAGCGCAAGCATCAGAACGACCTTGTGCGCAAGCTGAACAATGCGGGCAAGGAAGAGCAAGCCGGAAGGGACAATGATTTTAAATTGCCGCCGCGTTGCTCTGGCATATTCAGAGGAAAAAGTTATTTTTGGTTTGCACCCCGGCAAAGCTGCGGGCTTGCGGGGGTGTTTTTTCACGGGAGGGGCCGCAACGAAAAACGGCATTTTCCACAAAAACAAGATCAGAAGGAGAACGCAATGAATCTAGGAGCTTCATGAACCCCGAATTTCCCATTTTCAGCACCACGCTGTGCTATCTGGAACGGGACGATGCCTACCTGATGCTGCACCGCATCAAAAAGCAGGACGACTACAACCACGACAAATGGATCGGCGTGGGCGGAAAGTTTGAGCGGTTTGAAAGCCCGGAGGACTGTCTGCTGCGGGAAGTGAAGGAGGAAACCGGCCTGACGCTGAAGCGCTTCCGCGCCCGGGGTCTGCTGACCTTTATTTGGGGCAACATGACCGAGTTCATCCACCTGTACACCGCTGATGAATGGACGGGCGAGATGGTGCAGGGCGATGCCTGCAGGGAAGGCGTGCTGGAATGGGTGCCGAAGGATAAGGCGGCTGAACTGCCCATCTGGGAGGGCGACAAAATCTTCTTCCGGCTGCTGAATGAGGAACGGCCCTATTTCTCCCTCAAGCTGGTGTATGAAGGCGACACCCTCACGCAGGCAGTGCTGGACGGGAAACGGATCGTTTGAGCTCCATCTGCTGCGCGACAGCTGCAGGCTGACGGTAGCAAAAGGCTGTTCACCGCCCGGCCCCTTATCGTGAAAAGGCAACGCCGAATGACCGCAGTCATTCCGGCGTTGCTATATATAAAAATATTTTTCCGCTGATATTGTCAGAGCGAAGCGGAGACAATTCTAAAAATCAGTTCAGCTTCAGATCGCCCTCTTTGATCCAGCCCAGCTTGCGCTCGATCTCGCAGAAGATCACACTCAGCACGGCGGGCAGAACAAAGCACAGCAGCACCATGCAGCCCAGTCCATCGGGGTGATGGCGGCTTTGGTACCGGCGGCAATGTCGCTGACCCAGCCGGTGTACACGCCGATCTGGCCCACCAGACCGCAGGTGCCCATGCCGGAAGAGACAGCGGCACCGTTCATCTCAAAGTGGAACACGCAGGTGGCCAGCGGGCCGGTGATGGCACTGGCCAGTGTGGGCGCGATCCAGATACGGGGGTTCTTGACGATGTTGCCCATCTGCAGCATGCTGGTGCCAAGGCCCTGACTGACCAGACCGCCCACGCCGTTCTCCTTGTAGCTCATCACGGCAAAGCCGATCATCTGGGCGCAGCAGCCTGCCACGGCGGCACCGCCGGCAAGGCCGGTCAGACCCAGCGCGGCGCAGATGGCGGCAGAGGAAATGGGCAGGGTCAGCGCCACGCCCACAATGACGGATACCAGAATGCCCATGACCAGTGGAGCCTGTTCGGTGGCCCACATGATCAGGGTGCCCACCTGACTTGCGGCAGCGCCAATGGGTGCGGCGATCAGCATGGAAAGGCCCACGCCGGAAAAAATGGTCACCAGCGGGGTCACGAGGATGTCCACGCGGGTCTCCTTGCTCACGGCCTTGCCCAGTTCGGAAGCCACGATGGCAATGATGAGCACGGCCAGCGGACCGCCTGCGCCGCCCAGAGCATTGGCCGAGTAGCCTACGGTGATCAGGCTGAACAGCACCAGCGGCGGGCAGTGCAGCGCCCAGCCAATGGCGCAGGCCATGGCCGGGCCGCTCATGGCCGTGGCATAGCCGCCAAGGTCTACCAGCACGTCAAGGCCGGTCTGCTGGCCCAGCGTCTTGATGATGGTGCCGATCAGCAGGCTGGCAAACAGGCCCTGCGCCATGGCACCCAGCGCTTCAATGAGATAGCGTTGCGGGGTGATGACGATATCCTTGCGTTTTAAGAAATCTTTCACATTTGACATGAGAAACTGCCTTTCTGTTTCAAGATGGTGGATTCAATGCAAAAACTGCATGTCAAGTATAATACCATACACATGTCAAGACAACAAGACAAAATGCTGATTTTGCTGGAAATATCTGCAATTTTTGGCTTTGTGCAATGTTTTTGCGGGCTGAGACGTATCTGTTTTGGAGCATTTTCTGATACCGGGGCGGCAGCTTTTCGGAGCTGCGCTTTGCAGTGTGCGGCAATTGACGGGGGCTTGCCCGCGGGTGTATACTGAAAGAGTATTGAGAAGATGAAACGCTGCCCTTTTTGCGAAGGGCGGCATCCCGATAAAAATGCATGAGGTTTGGAGCACAGCATGAAAAAAACGTTCTGGAATAAACTGACTGCCCGCGGCACCCGCGGCAAAACGCGGTGTGCAGCGGCAGTTCTGGCATTGGCAATGACCTTTTCAATGGGCGCACCGCTGGCACTGGCTGCACAGCCGGAAGAAAGTACCGCGGCAGTGACCGAGACTGTTTCTGCACAGCAGGAAACGGCAATGCCCACCCTGCAGACGGAGACCCCGGAGCTTGCTGCACAGGACCCGGAAGCACCGCCTGTACAGGCCACCGAAGCGGAGGAGAACAGCACGAACCAGCACACGCCGGAAAACAGCGTGGTGCTGACACCGGAAGAGATCCGTGCCGCGCTGGATGCCGGTGCCATGGATGCCGCCGAGGCCCAGTGCATCGACCTGAGCGATGAGAACGGATTTTTCAGCTGGCTGCTCAATTTCCTGTTCGGCTGGCTGGGAAAAGACGAGTCTCAGCCGGAGCCGGTCTATTCCGGCTGGCGCACCTCCGGCGGTAAGACCTACTACTACAGCCAGACCACCAACAAGCCGGTGACCGGCATCCAGTGCATCGACAATAAACTCTATTACTTCAATGCGGACGGTGTGCTGGAAAATGGAAAGACCTTCGGTGTGGATGTTTCCAAGTATCAGAAGAACATCGACTGGAACCAGATCAAAAAGGCAGGCGTGAGTTTTGTGATCGTCCGCATCGGCTACCGCGGCTATGGTGCTTCCGGCACGTTGGTGCTGGACCCCATGTTCGAGGAGCATTTCACCAATGTGAAGAATGCGGGCCTGAAGGTGGGCGTGTATTTCTTCAGTCAGGCTACCACCGAGGAGGAAGCCAAGGAGGAAGCCTTTGCCTGCGCCTACGTACTGAACGGACGCAAGCTGGATTACCCCATCTTCTTTGACACCGAAGCATCCGGCGCTTCCAATGGTTCCGGCCGTGCCGACGGTCTGGGTATGGAGGACCGCACCAAGTGCGCCATCGCCTTCTGTGAGGAGGTCAAGGCACAGGGCTACAAACCCGGTGTGTATGCCTCTACCCTGTGGTACCGCAAGCGTGTCAATCTGAACAGCCTGAAAAAATATACCATCTGGAACGCGCATTATGGTGTTGCCAGCAGCCCCATCGACTGCGCCCTGTGGCAGGGCACCTGCACGGCACGCCTGCCCGGCTATAAGGGCGATATGGACGTGAACATCAGCTACATCGGATAAGTGAGGAAACTGCAATGGACCGCATTCGCCTGATCGCATCGGACATGGACGCGACCCTTCTGGACGAGTACAGCCAGTTGCCGCCAAAGTTTACCGAGACCATCCGTGCACTGGCCGGGCAGGGCATCTTGTTTGCCGCCGCCAGCGGGCGGCCTCTGTACACACTGGAAACGATGTTCCCGGATCTGCTGGAGGAGATCATTCTCATTGGCGACAACGGCGGCGCTGCCCGCTGGAAGGGGAAAGACCTGTTTGTGTCCGAAATGCCTGCCGAGGGCTGGCGGCAGCTGGCCCGCAGCACAAAGCAGGCCGGAGACGTGGGCCTTTTGTGCGGACTGCAGGCGGCCTACGCGGAAAAGCAGGACGAGAAATACGATAAAGTTTTCAAGAATTTTTATACCCGGGTGGAATACGTGGATGATCTGACTGCGGTGGAAGCGGCGGCGGATAAGTTTACCGTCTATCTGCCCAACGACGACTCGCAGAAAGCCTTCGACCGGATCTACGGCGCATTCCACACCGGAAATGGCGGTGCATTCTCGGTGGCAGTGGCAGGCAGAAACTGGGTGGACGTGATGAACCCAGGTGTGCACAAGGGTGCAGCACTGGCAAAGGTGGGTGCACTGCTGGGCATTCCGGCCGACAGCATGATGGCCTTTGGCGACACCTACAACGATGCGAGATGCTCACCACCGCGAAGTACGGCTTTTTGATGGAGAACGGCAGCGGACCGCTGCGGGCGCAGGTGCCGTTTCTGGCACCGTCCCACCGGGAATACGGCGTGATGCAGGTGCTGAAACAGGTGCTCCGCCAGAACGGTGAAGTCTCGCCGGAGGATTTTGTGAAAGCGCACGGAGACGTGACGATTTAGAATTGTCTCCGCTTCACTCTGACAATAATAGAGGAAATAATTATTTTTAGTATTGCAAATCAGCAGACCTGCGGGTCTGGCTGATTTGCTTTTTCACGGGAAGGGGACGTAACGGGTAGCGGTATTTTGCTGCTGTCGGTTTGCAGCCGTCGTGTGGCAGAAAAATGCATTTTCCGGCAGCGACTCTTTTTGTAAAAATGCGTTTGGAGCGGCCCGCAGGCCACTCCAAACGCGAAAACAAAATAATATTTCCGCTGAATATGCCCAGAGTGAAACGGCGGGCATTTTAAATCGTCATAACCTGCCCGAACTCTGAATAAATTGTTCTCAGAGCAATAAACAGGCTGGGGAGGCATGGGGATATGTTTGTAGTCACGTTAAGCAAAACGAGCCTGAAAAAACTGGGTCTGGGTGCCATGTGCTGCGCACTGGTGGTGGGCAGTGCTCTGCTGGGCCGGTTCATCAGCAACCGCACCGTTGCGGTCTCGGCGGCGGTGAACAAAATTGAGAGTGCACAGGACATCCAGACATGGTTCACCGGCTACGGTCTGGATGTGGACGGCGCATCCATCACGGCAGACAAGGTCAAGATCCCCCGCAAGTGGGATGACAGCTTTTCGGCCTTCAACGGGGTGGTGCAGCAGAGCGGCATGGACCTTGCACGCTACAAGGGCAAGACCGTGGAAAAATGGACGGCGCTGATCCCGGCGGCAAGCAGCGGCGAGACCAGCCGCTACGGCGTGCTGTTGGTGTACCGCAAAAAGGCCGTGGGAGCTTACCTGCTGGAACGGCCCTCCGGCGTTGTGGTGGGCCTGAAAGACATGCAGGCCGCCATGGCGGAAGCTGAGGCAAAGCAGACTTCCGGCGAGGACTACGAGGGCGACTGGGGTGAGCGCCACGACGAAGAGCTGACCGGCAGCGAACCGGCACAGCAGACCTCCGGCGAGGACTACAGCGGCGATTGGGGCGAACGCCATGACGAGGAATTGACCGCCCAGCAGACCTCCGGTGAGCCGGATGCCGTGCCGCAGGCTGTGCCTTATACGGAACTGCCGCTGGATGCCGAGGGATATCCGGTGGAATAAGCACCGGAACGACCTGCCAAAGCCGGAAACGACCGGGAACAGCTTCGGGTTTTGATGCAAAATCGGGTCGCAATTTGCCTAAAATTTGCGCACAAGCAGAAGAAAAAGTGAAATGCGTGCAATTTTGTCACATTTGTATGTTCAATTGTACCAAAATTTTGCATAAAAAATTAGCAATATGAAATGGTGAAAATTACCGGCAAGGGTTTATAATAGATGTATCAACGTGCCGCGGCTCGGCCGCGTCTGGTGCAAGTGCAGAAGCGCCGCAACGGGATCAAGTAAGGAGAAAATGATT
>ENA-OQAA01001141-OQAA01001141.1-human-gut-metagenome-genome-assembly--contig:-NODE-1141-length-14673-cov-3.072322_pt1 | contig 14673 bp, 18 predicted proteins | sample MGYA00242489_ERZ504515 | MGnify/ENA primary metagenome ERZ504515 (study PRJEB26092, sample SAMD00036237) | human gut metagenome | host: Homo sapiens | study: EMG produced TPA metagenomics assembly of...
GAAGCTGAGCCTGCATCCTCCGGTTATCCGGAAGAGGTTATTTCTGTACTGAGAACTCTTAAAGACGGGGAATTGGCGCAGAATGTAATTGAAACAGACACTGCTTTTTATGTTGTTAAGACTGGATAAAGTAAATGATGAGGAAGCTACTGAGAATAAGAAAACATCTATCCTCAATGAGAAACAGAACGAGTTTTATGCAGATACAACCGAAAAATGGTTAAAGGAAGCAGAGGTTACTGTGGACAAGAAGGTTCTTAAAACTCTGGAACTGAAAGATAACCATAAATTTGTGATCGGCACAACTGCGGAACCTACAGAAACACCGGAAGCAACAGAAGCAGCTCCGGAAGAAGCTGCCGAGGAAGAGGTTCTTGAACCTGTAGAAGAGCCGGAAGCAACAGCAGAGGAACCAACTTCAGCGCCGGAAAATGATACAGAGAAAGCTGAAGAAGAGGGAACAGAAGAGACTGCAGAGACAACAGTTACTCCTGAGCCAACTGAAGAAGCAGAAAAATAAAACGATTTTATAAAGGGGATACCACAACAGCTGCTTGTGATATCCCTTTTTCATGGGAAAATTAATGAGATTCAGAGTCTTCTTTAAAGGAAACATGGATACCATTGATCTCCACATCACCTTCCATGGGGATCACAAGACATTTTCTGCCGTCAATGATCTTTGTTTCCACAAGTTCTGCACGGTCAGGATCTACATGGATCACCACATCAGGGGTTTTGATCTCCATACGGCGGGTGTTGGTGATATTGGAAGCCATGAGAGAAGTATTTTCTCCGGCAGTGGCCTCATAGCAGGAATCAAAGGTTTCCAGTTTTTCATCCTCCACACCGCACTCCTCAAAAAGACGTTTCACTTCCGGTTTTGTCAGTACAGCCGGTTCCGGAGCGTCTTTTTGGGTTTCCACCCATTCATTTAATTTTTCATGGATGTTCATGACAGTATCATAAGCGCAGTCGTCACCAAGGGTTTCTTCCACAAGGGCATTAAAGGAATCACGCTGACCTCCTGCAGACAAAGGAGTTACGCAGCCAAAAAGCTCGTCTACAAAGGTACTTCTCAGCTGTTCTGCATTTTTTGAATAATAGAGAAGTCCGTGGATATCTGTACTTCTGTCATTAAATACAGGAAACAGAAAGCCCAGATCCGGCATTTCCACGATCCAGTCGCGGATGCGGTCCTCAATATTATTTGTTTCCGCATTGTAGCAAAGACCTGCCTTGGAAAGCTTTACCGGGCAGATGCTGCAGAGGATATGGTCGTAGATCTCGTCGGAGGCGTCAAACATTTCCATACCGTCAGAGGATTTGCCGGGAATATCGTAAACTGCATGGATCAGTATAATGTAGTAGTTTTCGCCATAATCATAGGACTGGATGATCCTGTCATAAAATTCTTCCAGAAGAGCATTATCCTGAAGCTTGCTTCCCCGCAGCTTCAGCAGAAATTCCTGAGTCCCGCCTTCTTTTTCCTGTTCCAGAGGAAATTCCATATTGATAAGATTTTTGCCTATTGTTCCGGAAAGAGTTTTCTTAAAAATTTCAAAATACTTAAAAGCTTCCTCTTCAGAAAGGGACAGAAAAGCTTCTTTCAGCTCTGTTTTTTTGTTTTTTTCACCATCTACATAACAGCCGCAGATACGGGTAATGGAGCAGCGGTCAGGTGTAAACTGTTTTTTTATTTCGGATATTTCTTTTTTGTTCATAGTTTGGGAATCTCCTTTGTATGTGTGTATTCAGGTTGGTATCTTATGCCCGGTAACGTAGCCAGAACTTTACACCAGGGCGTGTTTTGTGTTTGTTGACACCATTCACAGTTCTGTATGATAAAAGTTTTTCAGAAAAATGTAAGCAGCCGCTACAGAAATAGAAACGGCTGCAAATACAGTATCATGATAAAGACAGATGTCTTCTGTTCTTTCTGTTTTAATATAACACACGGGTTTTTCTTCTGCAAGTAATTTACCGGGACAGGAAGCTTTTGTCCCCATGTCCTGGAAGAGGCGGAATTTACTCTTGCAGTCCGGAATACCAAAATCCCGGGAACGCTAAAAAACATATGTATTTTTGACAGCAATACTGTTAAAATAAAGATACCGGGAAACAAAGTTCCGGGTGCTTTGAGGGAGGAAAATGAAATGAAACGTAAGATACTGGCAGCGGTGTTCTTGACGGTGACGGCTACATCAGCATTTACAGGAACAGATCTGATTCTGGCTGCAGAGAAAACGGAAGAGACCGCTGTGCAAAAGCCGGATATGGAGGGCATAGATACAGAAAATACAAAGATCGGGATTTCCATTTATCAGTTTGAAGATACCTTTATGACTTTGTATCGGACAGAGCTTGTACGTTATCTGACAGAAGAACTGGGCTTTAAAGAAGAAAATATCCTGATTGAAGATGGAAAAAATGACCAGGACAGGCAGACAGAGCAGGTGGAAGGATTTATTGAAGATCAGGCAGATGTGATGATCCTGAATCTGGTGCACGCATCTGCGGCTCCACAGATCACAGAGCTTTGCAGTGAAGAGGAATTCCCGTTGTTTATATAAACCGTCAGCCGGATTCTCTGGAAATGGAAAGATGGGAGCAGGAAGGAATCCAGGCCGCTTATATTGGCGCAGATGCAAGGCAGTCCGGTATTTTTCAGGGAGAGGAAATTGCGGTAACAGAGAATCAGGGCGATATTAACGGCGATGGAGAAGTCTCCTATATTATGATACAGGGGGAGCCGGAAAATATAGATACTCAATACAGAACAGCGTATTCTGTTAAGGCTCTGGAAGAAGCAGGAGTGGAAACCAGGGAGCTTCTGGCTCAGACAGGAGACTGGAGCCAGTCACAGGGACAGAAGATCATGGAGGAAGCCCTTGACGAGTTTGGAAATGATATAGAAGTGGTATTCTGCAATAACGACGCTATGGCTCTGGCGCATTAGAAGCAATCCGGGAGGCAGACAGAACAGTAGGAGAGGATATTTACCTGACAGGGGTGGATGCCCTGGAAGAAGCAGTTCAGAGCGTTGTTGACGGAGAATTTACAGGCACGGTTTTTAATGACTATTTCAGCCAGTCCTACGGGGCGGCAGAGCTTGCTGTTAAGTTTCTGAAGGGCGAGGAAACAGAGCCTGTTACTCTGATTGATTACATAAAGGTGACACAGGAGAATGCAGAAGAGATTCTGGAACTTGTTAATTCATAATGCAATTAGTCGAAAAAGAGGAGAATATGAAAAAAAATGATGTTTTATTGAAACCCGTTGAAAAGGACTCACTTTATCTGAAAATTTCTGATGCTGTTTACAGTTATATAAAAATGAACAATCTGCAGCCGGATGATAAGCTTCCATCTGAGAGGGACATGGCGGCAATGCTTCAGACAAGCCGTAATTCTGTGAGAGAAGGCCTTCGTATTCTGGAAGACAGAGGACTTATTTATGTAAAAACAGGAAGCGGAGTTTTTGTAAAGGATCCGTATGGAGAACACAGCGCCATTTCTGTCCGTTTAACAGAATGTACCACAGAAGAGCTTCAGGAACTTCAGACGATTCTGGATCATCAGGCTGTTCTGAATGCAATCAGCAGAGGAACCAGGGAAGAAAAAGAAAAGCTCGTTTCTATTGCGTCTGAGCTTATGGAAAAGTATTCCCAAAATATCTACAGCCACACGCTGGATTACAGCTTTCATACAGAGCTTTATGAAATGGGAAGAAATAAGGCTGTGCATCAGGTGATCCAGGGAATCCGTGACAGGCGTTTTGTACAGCGGGAGAATGCTGATGGTGAAAATGATTCTGTGTGGCTTGCAACGATCCCGCAGCATTTTCAGCTTGCAGAAGCGATTTTTAATTCTAATTCTGCGGCGGCTCTGGCAGCTGTTGATGAAATCCTGGAGCATGGATTTAGTCTGATCGATCATTCCAGACAGAAATAGTTGGACAGGAGTACTATATAGGAAGTGTGCTGGTTTTAGACAGAATCGTTTACCGGAACAGATTCTGGAAAAACAGCAGGTTATAAAAACAGACAGGAACCTATTTGATATCAATGTCGGTTCCTGTCTGTTTATTTTATAATTCTTTTCCTGTCAGTTCCACATATTCGTCGTAGTTATCTCCGCCTTTTTTAATTTTGGCAATACCAAATCCGGTGAAGCCCAGATAATGGCAAAAATAACACCTGTGTAACACAGACATGCCCATGGAGCATACTGCGCGGTAGGAACTCCCAGAGTGGAGGTCATGTAAACGCCTGCCAGTGACCAGGGAACCAGCGGTTCCACAACGGTGATACTGTCTTCCAGTGTACGGGAAAGATTCTTTGTTTCAAGACCACGTTTAATATATTCTTCCCGGAACAGTCCTCCGATCATCAGGAAGGTAACAGAGGCCTCTCCGATTACAGTGATAATGATCACGCCCAGAAGAGCAGTAACAGTAATAAGCTGTCCGGTACCATGAATGTGCTTCATGATGTGGCTGAGGATCACATCCAGACATCCGGAAACAGTAAGCGCTCCGATAAATCCAAAAGCACAGAATGCCATCAGCGCTGTGTTCATCATGGAAGCCATACCGCCTCTCTGGAGAAGGTTTGGAACTTCTTGGACAATTCCTGCAAGATTCAGAGACGGATCTGTAAACATTTCCATTTTGAATCCACTTACCATACTTGTTGCGCAGGTCTGGAAGGAAAAATCCTGAACTGTCATTGCGATCACTACTGCTACGGCAGAGGAGATCATCATAACAGGAATGGTAGGCTTCTTTAAGAGGGAGCCTGCAACAACAATTACAGGCGGTACAAGCAGCAGAAGGCCTACCGGCATACTCAGGTCAAAAAGCTCTGCCAGAGTGGTGATGATAGAGTCAACCTGTGAAATTTCTCCGCTTCCGGCAAAAGAAATTCCGGCAATCACATAAACCACGCAGCTGATGACAAAACCGGGGATTGTTGTGTAAAACATATGCCCGATGTGCTTATAAAGGTTTGTTCCGCTGGCAATGGCGGACATGTTGGTACTGTCAGAAAGAGGAGACATTTTATCTCCGAAATAAGCTCCTGCAACAATGGCGCCTGCTACTGCAGGAAGAGGAACGCCCATGCCGGCAGCCACGCTCATAAGAGCTGCGCCTACAGTTCCGGCAGCGCCCCAGGAGGTTCCTGTGCTGACAGAAAGAATCACTGTCACAAGGAAAGAGGTTACAATGATAAATTTTGGATTAATGATCTGAAGTCCGATATAAACCAGGAACGGGATAGTTCCGCTGACGATCCACGCGCCGATCATCAGTCCTACAGTGATCAGGATCATGATAGCAGGAAAAGCCTTTGCCAGCTATCTACAATTTCATTTTCCACATCCTTCCAGGTATACCCCAGAAAGAGACATAAAACAATGGTAAAAGCCGCACAGATAAGAAGTAAGATCTTAATATCTATGCTGAAAATAATTAACCCCAAAAACAATACTACAAACATGAACGCCAGCGGCAGAAGAGCAAGTCCGAGCCCCGGTGTTTTTTTAGTTTTTCCGTTGGTATTCTCTCCCATAATTAAGTCCTCTCAATCAGATTTTATCAAGAGCCTGTGAAAGATCTGCAATGAGATTTTCAGCTCCTTCAAGACCACAGTGAAGTCTGACAATGCTTCTGTTCAGGTTGTGGAAAGCCTGTTCTTCTTCACTCCAGTTATAGGTATAAGCAATGGCAAGGCTTTCAAAGCCGCCCCAGGAACAGCCGCGCTCAAAGATCTTCAGACTGTCTACAAATCTTGCGGTATCCTCTGCGGAGCCGTCAATTTCAATACTCATCAGACCGCATTCTCCTTTTTGCTGCTTACGTGCAAGCTCATATTGAGGATGAGATTTTAATCCTGTATAGTATACATGTTTTACCTTTGGATGATTTTCCAGGAATTCAGCTACTTTCATAGCAGTTTCATAATGTCTCTGCATTCTCACATCCAGGGTACGCAGACCGCGGATTGCAAGCCATGCTTCCATAGGTCCCAGTACACCTCCGAACCAATCTCTCTGAACCATGATTTTTTTCATGAATTCATCGTCCCTGGAGATCAGAACTCCGCCGATCAGATCGCTGTGTCCCCCGATATATTTTGTCATAGTGTGCATAACAATATCGATTCCCATATCAAGAGGCTTCTGAAAAACAGGAGTGGAATAGGTGTTGTCGATATAGGTTTTAATGCCGTGAGCATGAGCAAGCTTTGCAACTCCCTCAAGATCTACAACTGAAAAAATAAGGGTAGACGGGCTTTCCAGAATGATCAGATCTGTTTCCGGACGGATTGCATTTTCAAAATCTTTCAGATCAGTTCCGTCAACATAGGTTACGCTGATTTCCATTTTTTCTTTCAGGAAATCATTGAGAAGATGCTGTACAGGTCCGTAGCTTGCCTTCATACAGATCACATGGCTTCCGGTTTTGCATACAGCGAGGATTGCCGCGGCGCAGGCAGCCATTCCTGCAGAAAAAACAACGGCTCTGGTTCCGTGTTCCAGCGCGGCAAGCTTCTTTTCAAGAATAGTTACGGTTGGATTAGACGCCCTTCCGTAGTAATACTCATCTTTGAAAATGTCCACAGAGAAGTAATCCTCCACAGAATCAAATACATGAAGGGAGTTCATAAAAATCGGCGGTGTCACAGATTTCATGTATTTGGAGGGATCTTCTCCAAGATGAGTCATTGCTAGTAAATCCTGGTTATCTGTCATTGTGCTTCCTCCTTTGGTACAATGGTTCATTAGTTGAACCAATTTATAAGCGTATTATGGACTTTGTTCAATTTTTTGTCAATATTTGAAAAAATATTTTTGATTTTTGTAAAAAAGATACAAAAACAAATGATAAAAATTTGTGCGTTTTTAAGGTGAAGGAATCCAGGAAGAGATTTTGCCGCACTCAAAAATCCGTTTATAAAACAGGCTTACCATGGTATAATATTTTTATAATGTGGAGGAAATTTTATGGAATTATATAATGTTTTGCTGGTGGATGATGAGGCTGACGTTCTTCAGGCAATGAAGAAAAAAATCGACTGGGAAGCGCTGGGATTCTGTCTGGCGGGAACCGCAGAAAATGGTCAGGAAGCCCTGGAAATGGCAGAGCAGCTTCATATAGATGTGGTTATGACAGATATTAAAATGCCTTATATGGACGGACTTACTTTGTGCAAAAATCTGAAGCAGAGCTACCGGAATATGAAAGTGATCATTTATTCCGGGTTTGATGATTTCGAGTTTGCCAGAGAAGCGGTTCACCTGGAAGCAGAAGAATATCTTCTGAAGCCGATCAGCGCAGGAGATATGGAGGCTGCGTTTTCAAAAGTCCGGAAAAAGCTGGATCAGGAGTATGATGAATACAGGAATCTGAACAGGCTGTCAGAGTATTATCGAAAAAGTCTTCCTGCCATGCGGGAGCAGCTTGTTATGGGGATCCTGGAAGGACGGATTGCAGGAGAACGGGCCAGAGCTATGATGGAAACCTATGAAATATGTCTGGATTCTCCTTTTTATGTGGTAGCTGCACTGTATATGGATGTAAATCCAAGAGAAGAGCAGCCGCAGCCGGCACAGCTGTTTACGCTGTCCTTAAAGGATATGGTTCAGGATTATCTGAAGAACAGAACCCGGTTTTTCAGTACGGCTTTTCTGGATCAGGTAATTGTTATTTTTATGCTGGATGAAAGAGAAGAAATCGATCAGGTTCTCTATCATCTGGACCAGATCTGCAAAATGGGCTTCCATGTTCTGAAGTCATCTGTGACAGCTGCTGTGGGACAGATCTGCGCCAATACAGACGCTCTGCATACTTCTTATGAAGAGGCAGTAAACGCCATGGAATACAGAAGTATTCTGGGAAGCGGCCAGGTGCTTTATATCAATGATATTGAGCCCTGCTCGGAAGAAAATATCCTTGTCACAGAGCATGAGTTTCAGAACCTGGTTCATGCAGTGAAGCTGGGAAACAGGGACGAAACAAATGCAGCCATTGCTCAGATTATGGACAGTATCCGGAAGGAACCGATCTCTCCGGGACAGTATCAGCTTCTTTTTATGGAACTTTTGTCTGAGCTTATGAAGATCGGGCGCGCGTATAAACTTCATCCCAATCAGATTTTCGGGGAACATGCAGGCTCATGGCAGGAGCTTTACAGGATGGTAACAGTGGATGAACTGGAGGGATGGCTTCAGGAAGTGTGCACCAATCTGCGGCATGTCCTCAGGCATGAAAGGCGGGATTCGGCAGCAAGACTTACGGAGCAGGCAAAGGCATATATTGAGGAACATTATAAAGAAAGCGACCTTTCGGCGGACAGTCTGTGCCGTTGTCTGAATGTAAGCGCAGCTTATTTTTCTACGATATTTAAAAGAGAAGTGGGCATGAGCTTTGTTGCTTATCTGACAAAGATACGCCTGGAACATGCGCTGGAGCTTCTTCGTACAACAGAGGATAAAACATATATCATTGCGTCCAGAGTGGGGTATATGGAGCCCAATTATTTCAGCTATGTATTTAAAAAGCAGTATGGAATTTCCCCGTCAAAATACAGCAGAGATGTCTGTAAAGGAGAAGAATGAGGATTAAGATTAAAAGAGTTATGGGTTTATGAAGTACATAAAAAATAAATGGAATCAGCTTGTCTGCCATATAAAACGGCGGGATCTGCAGTTTGTGATCTCAGCTTCTTTTACTTTGGTTGCCCTGATCGGAATGGTATTTATTGGTGTTTTTCTTTATCAGAGCTATGGCAGAGCAGCAAAGGAAATGATGCTGAATGATACCCGTCAGCTTGTAAATCAGGTGGAAATCAATCTGAACAATTATCTTCGAAGCATGATGCGTATTTCTGACGCCATGTATTATAATGTGATCAAAAAGTAGACATGAGCAAGGATGATATTTCTCATGAACTGAACCTTCTTTATGAGGTAAATAAAGACAGTCTTGTAAGCATTGCATGTTTTTCGGAGAATGGTGAGCTGCTGGGGGCAGTGCCTGTGGGAAACGTAAAAAATAATGTAGATGTCACACAGCAGAGCTGGTTTACCACGCCCAGAATAAAATGGAGAATCTTCATTTTTCAGAGCTTCATGTGCAAAATATTTTTGAAAACAGCAATGGACGCTATTATTGGGTAGTGTCTTTAAGCAGGGGAGTTGAGCTTACCACAGAAGGCAAAATATCCGGTGGGATTCTGCTGGTTGACATGAATTTCAGCGGAATACGTCAGCTTTTTACAGAGATCAACAGCCAGGATATGGGGTATGTTTATCTTATTAACAGTGATGGTGAGATTATTTATCATCCCAAACAGAACCTTATTTTTTCCAATATGCTGAAAGAAAATAATATGGTAGCCAGTCACTACGAGGACGGTGTATATGAAGAAAGATTTCAGGGCGAAGACAGGACAGTTGTGGTAAAAACAGTGGCTATACCGGGTGGAAAATTGTCAGTGTAACTCCGGCAGACAGACTGTTCCAGGATTTTAACAGAACAGAAATTATGGCTGTGATCATTATTATCCTGGCTGTATGTCTGATGATATTTGCCAATCAGTTTGTGGCTGTACGAATTGTCAAACCTCTGAAAAAACTGGAAAATTCTCTGAAAGCTATCGGGTGGATCGATAAGACCTGAAATTTATATTGGAGGTTCTTCGGAAATTCAGCATCTGGGAAATACCATCCGTTCTATGGTAGATCAGCTGCGGAAACTGACGGATGATATTGTAAAGGAGCAGGAAGAAAAGCGAAAAAGCGAGTTGGATGCCCTTCAGTCTCAGATCAATCCTCATTTTCTTTATAATACCCTGGATTCTATTATGTGGATGATAGAAAGCGAACGCTATCAGGACGCTGTATTTATGGTTCATGCTCTTGGAAAGCTGTTCCGGATCAGCCTTTCCAGAGGAAGAAATATCATTACAGTAGGGGAAGAGCTGCAGCATGCAGGAAGCTATCTGGATATCCAGAAGTACAGATATAAGAACAAATTCACTTCCTTTTTTGAGGTGGAAGAAGGCATTGAAAAGTACAGAACAATTAAGCTGATCATCCAGCCTCTGATCGAAAATGCAATTTATTATGGAATGGAATATATGGACGGCGAGGGAGAAATTTATATCAGAGCCTATACAAAAGATCAGGAACTTTTTATAGAGGTGGCGGATAATGGTCCGGGAATGCCGGAGGAGCAGGTGGCCGGACTTCTGACAGAGGAATCTGAAACCCGGAGCAGAGGATCGGGCATAGGGCTGAAAAATGTACATCAGCGTATTCAGCTTTATTTTGGAACAGAGTACGGACTGGAAATTGAAAGTGAGCCGGATGAAGGAACAACCGTGCGTATTCATCTTCCCAAAACAGAAGAGGCTTCCAGTGTGGAGAAGGGGGACAGACAATGAAAAAGAAACGGCTTCAGTGGAAAAGTCTGGCGCTCCTTCTGGCTGCTGTGACCGCGCTGGGCGGCCTGTATTACTACGGGGTTTTTGCCCGGAAAAAAGAGTCTTCGGATGTTTATTCAGTGATTCTTTATCAGAATACAGAGGATGAATGGGGAACTCTTATTCAGGGAATCATGCAGGCAGAAGAAGATCTGAACGTAGATGTAAATTATATTTATCTTTCAGAAAATGATACGGCAGAAGATCAGATAAAGGAAGTAAATAAGGAGATCCGCGGAAAAAGTTCAGGTATTTTAATGGCTGCTGTAAACAGCCGGGAGATTCAGGAAGTCCTGGAAAATATGATGATTTCTATTCCGATTATTTTTGTGGAAACAGGCGCAGGAGATTCTTTTCCTGTGATCCGGTCTGATGATTATGCTATGGGAAAGGCCTTGGGGGAGGCTGTTCTTCAGGATATGGAACAGACAGGAAACCCCAGGAAGGTAACGATCATAACAGAAAATATGCAGAGGGACAGTGTGAGCCTGCGCTATAAAGGCCTGAAAGATACACTGGAGCAGGCAGAACAGAGTGTGCTGATAAGCAGTCTTGGCGGAGACTTCAGCGCCGGGCTTTTTGACAGATTCCTTATCTGGTAACCCTGGATAAAAGCACAACAGAACGGGCAGCCGCACTGTGGAAAGAGAGCAGACAGAGCCGGGGAAAAAATCAGGACATCTGTAAAATATATGGAACCGGAAACACTGCTCAGACGGTAAATGCTCTGGATAACGAAGATATTTCCATGCTGGTTTATCAAAATGAATTTAACATGGGATATCAGGGGCTTACCTGCCTGGTAGAAAATAAGAAAAAAGAGTGGATAGAGAAAAATACCAGCATCAGATACAGAACAGTAACAAAGAAATCTCTGTATGAAGATGAAAATGAACGTTTGCTGTTCTCGGATATCTGATCCGTAGGAGGAAGGGAAAGTGAACAGGGAAAAAAGAACATGGATCCTGGCAGGAATATGCTGTATGACAGTGGTTTTCAGTGGATGTTCGCACAGTAAAAAAGCCGCGGAAATACAGCCACAGAACATAAAGATCGGTGTCAGTGTGTACGATCAATATGATACATTTATGTCAGAAATCATTTCCCAGCTTCAGTCATATACCAGAGAAAAGGAAAAGGACTGGGGAATTTCCATTACTTTGAATATTCAGAATGCAGATCAGAGTCAGTTTACTCAAAATGATCAAATGGAAAATTTTATTGAAGAAGGATGTGATCTTGCATGCATTAATCTGGTTGACAGAACGGACGCTTCCATCATTATTGAAAAAGCAAAAAGTAATCATGTTCCAGTGATATTTTTTAACAGAGAGCTGGTGGAAGAAGATCTGGAACGCTGGGAGGAGCTTTATTATGTAGGGCAGATGCTTTTGAATCCGGGCAGCTTCAGGGAGAAATCCTGGTAGAACAATGCAATCAGGATTTTGCATCTATTGACAAAAACGGGGACGGCATTCTTCAATATGTGATGCTGGAAGGCGAGGCAGGACATAATGATTCCATGGTACGCAGTATGTCCGTGATCAATAAAATTACAGAAAGTGGATACACAGTAGAAAAGCTTGCTGATGAGATTGCCAACTGGAACAGAGATCAGGCCTCTAATAAAATAACGCCGTTTCTTAATTCTTATGGAGATGAGATAGAAGTGATACTTGCCAATAATGACGATATGGCTCTGGGAGCCGCTGATGCTCTTAAAGCCCGTGGAATAGACAGTCAGTCAGATAACTGGCCGGTGATTTTGGGAGTTGACGGAACAGATGTAGGCTGAAAGCCGTAGAAAAGGGAGAGCTTCTTGGCACTGTTCTGAATGATGCAAAAGGACAGGCCCAGGGAATGCTGGAGCTGGCGGGCTCTCTTATTCTGAAAAAGGACCTCAGTCCTGAATATACGCTTCAGGATGGAAAATATATTCGTCTTCCCTATCAGAAAGTAACGGCTGAGAATGTAAGCGAGATACAGAGCCGCCAGTCAGAATAAGGTATATAAAAACCGGGGTCTGAAAGACCCCGGAGAATAAAGAGAAGATGAAAGCATCAGCCTTCAATTGAAATATAGCCGGTGTTTTCTATTTTTTTCGGCGCTTTCTTTGGTACAGAAAGCCTCAGGATGCCATCCTCATATTTGGCATGGATATCTTCCTGGGCAACATCCTCTCCTACAAAGAAGCTTCTGCTCATAGTGCCTGCATAACGCTCTCTGCGGATGTAATTGCCCTGTTTATCCTGCTGGTCTTTGTCAAGACCTTTGGCAGCGGATAAGGTAAGATAGCCGTCTTTCAGCTGAACTTTGATTTCATCTTTTTTAAAGCCTGGCAGATCAACATCAAGTTCATAGCTGTCGTCTTTTTCACGGATGTCTGTTTTCATCATGTTCTGAGCATGTTTCCCATATAATGGATTTTTCTTTCCCCAGAAGTTGTCATTGAATCCAAAGTTCATCCAGTCATCATCAAATAAGTTTTCTCCAAAAATACTAGGCATTAACATAAGTCATCTCTCCTTTTTTATTATCTATGTTAATATGTGTTATTACGGAACCGGGAGGTTTCAGGAAACGAAAGATGCAGGTTTTGTATCTTTTTATTTCCCTTCCTTTGTTCTATATGTAATATAACACTTGTTGCTAGCAGAGTCAATAGGTGAGTGCTAATTATTTTGTGAAAAATGTGTGAACGGATATAAGAGATTGCAATAGAAGTGTTATTTATGTTAATCTATGAAAAACTATCATAGATACTGAAAGGAGTTTACGCTATGCTTCAGGATGACTACATACTCAGACAGATCCGGGAATGGTGCGTGCAGTGCTGAAAATGCTGTTCCAGGTGGATGCGCAGGAACTGACGCCAGAGATAATTGAGAACGAGAGTGAAAGGGCTGAACTTGAAAGGCTGATAGCCTTAACAGAAGAGGGGAAAATAGATGAGGCAGAAAATCAGCTTTATGAAATGACCTGCGATGGAGACAGAAGCAGGCTGAAAACAGGGCTGCTGTTTTATTACAGTCTGAATGGAAAAACGGATGAGTTTCTGGAGGAGCATAATTTCAGTCGGGAGGAAATTATGACGGGAATCCAGGATCTGGCAGACAGATATGGATTAAGTGGGATTGCGGAAGCCTTCCGCACAGAGATTATGTAAAAATATCAGCGACATATAATGTCGAAAAATGTAAAAAACTTGCGGTGAATAAAGAAGAATAAACATTGAAATAAAATATGCGAATATGCTATGATATGGAAATGGAATAACCGTGTTACAGGGTGGCTGACCTCTATTCTTACATAGAATGGGGGTGGTGCTGATGAAACATTTTGATTTTAAAGACCTTATGGCTTTTGGAATGTTCATTCTTGCATTGCTGACATTCGTTTTTACGTTCTGTCGATAATGATTTAAAGCATAGAAAAACCACCCTCAGAACTTTGGCGAGTTTAGGGTGGCATTTTCTATGTACGCTTTTAAACAGGTCAACCCCTTGTGGGCGGTTGTTCCTCTAAACATATTATAGAGCAGAAAATGGAATAATGCAAATGATTTTTGGGAGCCTGAAAACAGGCTTTTTTGTATAGCAGGAAACATTGATTTTGCATATATCAGGTGGAAATATTGCCATAAACTGTGCAAAACGATATAATACAGACTGTAAAAATAAATCACAGATAAGGAATTTGATATATGCAGTTTTATATGGCACCAATGGAAGGAATTACCGGATATATTTACCGGGCAGCGTATCATAAAAGCTTCGGGAACATAGATCGTTATTTTGCTCCGTTTATTATGAGCAGGCGTCTGAATCAGAAGGAGATCAGGGATATCCTTCCGGAAAATAATGAAGGGATGGAGCTGATCCCTCAGATTCTGACAAACCGGGCGGAGGATTTTCTTGCTATTGCAAAAGAGATCAGACAATATGGATATGATAAGGTGAATCTGAATCTGGCTGTCCTTCTCCTACGGTTACATCAAGAAACAGAGGCTCCGGTTTTCTGGCGCTTCCCAGGGAACTGGATCGTTTTCTGGAGGAAATTTTTGGGTCCTGTCCAATGACTGTTTCCATAAAACAAGAATTGGAGTGGAGGATGAGGAGGAATGGCCTCAGCTTCTGGAAATTTTTGAAAAATATCCTCTGGAGGAGCTTATCATACATCCCAGG
>ENA-OQAA01001142-OQAA01001142.1-human-gut-metagenome-genome-assembly--contig:-NODE-1142-length-14663-cov-2.103811_pt1 | contig 14663 bp, 17 predicted proteins | sample MGYA00242489_ERZ504515 | MGnify/ENA primary metagenome ERZ504515 (study PRJEB26092, sample SAMD00036237) | human gut metagenome | host: Homo sapiens | study: EMG produced TPA metagenomics assembly of...
CAAAAATAAAAGTTAATTTTCAAATTCTTAATACTTGAAATTTTCAATTACCAAGAGGTCCTGGCGGATTCGAACCGCCGTACACGGTTTTGCAGACCGCTGACTAAGCCACTCATCCAAGGAACCATAACTTCAACACAAAACAACTACTTTTGTTTTGCGAGTGCAAAGAAAGAGAATAATATTGGAATTACCAAACTTTTCCTTTCTTTTTTATTTTTCCCTCCGAATATTATAGAAGTAGAGAAAATGAGCTTACCTTTGCCTATCAAATAGATAAATAACGAAAAAATGACTTATACAGAAACTGTAATACCGGGCGTATGGATCATTGAGCCAAAGGTATTGAAAGATGCGCGCGGATACTTTATGGAAGCTTTTAAGCAAGCGGAATTCGAGGAGCATATCGGAAAAATCCAGTTCGTGCAAGACAACGAATCTTGCTCCTCTAAAGGCGTACTACGAGGATTACACTATCAGCTAGCGCCCTATTCTCAATCTAAATTAGTCAGGGTGATCAAAGGACGGGTATTGGATGTAGCCGTAGACGTACGTGAAGGCTCGCCCACATTCGGCAAATATGTAGCTGTAGAGTTATCGGACGAGAATAAACGCCAGTTATTTATTCCACAGGGATTCGCCCACGGATTCCATGTATTAAGTGACGAGGCTATCTTCACCTATAAAGTAGATAATCCATATACTCCAACGCATGAACGGGGAATCCGCTATGACGATCCCACGGTCCATGTAGATTGGAGCATCACAGATCCGGAATCGATCAACCTATCCGAGAAAGACACCAAGGCTCCATTGCTGAAAGACGCTGAGCTTAATTTCAAATACTAAACACTGTACAGATATGAAAACTTACCTAGTTACCGGCGCCGCCGGTTTTATCGGTGCCAATTTCATCAAACACATGCTGGCGAAATATGACGATATCAAGATCGTTGTCCTAGACTTGCTGACTTACGCAGGTAATTTAGGCACCATCGCCGAGAATATCGATGGAGTACGTTGCGAGTTCGTGAAAGGCGATATTTGCGACCGTGCTTGGCCGACCAGCTATTCGAGAAATACAACTTCGATTATGTCGTGAACTTCGCCGCTGAAAGTCATGTAGACCGAAGCATCGAAAATCCCCAGCTATTCCTGCAAACCAACATCCTTGGTACACAAAACCTATTGGACGCCGCACGAAAAGCATGGGTTACCGGTAAGGCCGAGACAGGTTATCCGGTATGGCGTGAAGGTGTACGTTTCCATCAAGTCTCTACCGATGAGGTCTATGGAAGCCTTGGTGCCGAAGGGTATTTCCACGAGACCACGCCTTTAGATCCCCGTAGCCCGTACAGCGCCTCCAAGACAAGCGCAGACTTATTCGTAAAGGCTTATCACGAGACGTATAAGATGCCGGTATCTATTACCCGTTGTTCCAACAACTACGGACCTTACCATTTCCCGGAAAAATTGATTCCCTTAATCATAAAGAACATATTGGAAGGTAAATCCCTACCTGTATATGGTGACGGCACAAACGTACGCGACTGGTTATATGTAGAGGATCATTGCAAGGCGATCGACGCCGTAATCCACCACGGGCGTGTGGGAGAGGTTTACAACGTAGGCGGTCATAACGAGAAGCAGAACATCGAGATCGTGAAACTCACGATCCGGACGATCCATCAACTAATGACCGAACAACCGGAATATCGCCAAGTATTAAAGAAAAAAGAGATCGGTGCCGATGGACAAATCTCTATCGACTGGATCAACGACAGCTTGATTACATTCGTAAAAGACCGTCTGGGCCATGATCAACGATACGCCATCGACCCGACGAAGATTACCAACGAATTAGGCTGGACACCAGAGACCTGCTTCGAGGTCGGTATCGTAAAAACCATCCGTTGGTATCTTGAGAACCAAAAATGGGTAGAGGATATCACCGGTGGAGATTACATGAAATATTACGAGCAAATGTATGGATCACGTTGATTCCTCAACGTGACCGTGTGTATGTGGATGAATCTCAGAGAGGCTGTTTCCTAATTCGGGAGCGGCCTCTCTTATTTGTTTCCGGATCGTCTCGCGTATCTCCTCACGCACATTCCTGCGGGTACTATCCAGTTCCGCTTGCTTGGCAGGTTTCAAGAAATCTTTATATTTACATTTCACTATCTTGAACTTGAAATCATCCAAATTCCCTTTTATATCGATACCCAGCTTAAACGGTACCGGCGATTTTAAAACCGAGAGGTGGTAATCGAACGTCATATCCAAATTATGCGTTCCTCCTACGGCTACTTTATATCGGTCCATCTCCACCAAGAATGGGAATACCTCGATCTTGTTATCATGGATCGCTAAATCTACCGCTATGCTATCGATCATATTCCGCTTCTTATTCTTAAACATCAGCGTCTTCGATATCTCGGTAAATGTCTCACCATCCAGCAGCACCATATTCTTTCCGCTCAGGTAGCAAGAGGCATTTACAGACGGTAGCAACACGGACATCGTAGAATCCGCCTTGCAAGTCGCCGTCATCTGGCAATCTACCATGCCTTCGAAGGAACGAAGCATAGGGACCAATGTGTCGATATCCGGGAATAGACTGATTAACCGTTCCACTAAAATATCATCTAAAGACAACTCAAATCCCATCGTAGCCTCTTGATCCGTCTTAGTCGTATAAACCATCGTCAAATCTCCGGAGCCGATATTCGAACTCATACATAAATCGCTCAGATTGATACTTTGATCCCGGATTACAACCTCACCTTTCACATCCTCCAACTCAGATCCTTAAAATCTATTTTTTTAGCATTTGTATGAAGCGTCAGATCCAAGAATTTCGGAACGACAAATAGTTGAGAGATCGATCCGTAGCGACACTATCCACGGTATTCGCTAATAGATGATCTGTCTCCAGTACGGAGATACTATCTTCCGAGAAGGCCCCAACCGAATTGGATGCCAATTGATCAGAAAACTGCAAACCTTTACCTATAGCTAGCATCAACTGGTTACAATCGATCAGATCGGATTCCAACTCGAAATTCGCTTTCAGCTTTCCTCCCCGTAGCATGGCCCGCCGGATGTCGCTAAGCTCTCCGCTCAAAGTAAGATCGCTCTTTCCTAAATGCAGGCGGGCACCACTCAACGTCATATTGTTAGTATTGAATTTCACGCTTGTCTCATCAATATACATCGGAATGGGGAATAAGCGGCTAAAGCCCCTCAATTGCTTAAACCTCACTTGTCCCCGAGCCTCCCATTGGCGTAAGACACTGTTTGAGGAAGCGACCGAATCCACTTGCGACCGCTGTCTATTCGCCCTTCGGGTGGTCTGCGTGCGCCTGCGCAAGGTATCACCGGCGGCAATACGGCGTTCACGTTGTTGACGGATCGCTTGCCGATAAGGTAATGCTTCCAAAGAGAACTGGCTTTCCGTCAGAACCATACCCGTCCGTAAAGGGATAAGAATATATTTTAAGGTGTCCACCGAGATCGTAGCTCCCGCCATAGGGATCCGCTTATCTGTAGAAGAAGCCTTGATGCCCCCTTTCAACACGGTCTTACCGGCCACCATCCAGGTAGAATCCGGCAACTTGGTGCGTAAATGATCAAATTCCAACCCTGCGGTCATAGGGATAACAGCCGTTGTATCAATAACCGGCGTCGTATTGGCTACCATCTTCAATCCACCGATATTCGTACTGATCTCATCCTTATACTTTATATTCAAGGTATCCACCGATAGATTAGCGCTCAACAATCCTTTCGCATTCAGATATTTACTTTCATTTTCCGTAGATCCTACAAACAGATTCGCCCCAGCGATATACATATCCACGCCTAACGCTTACTAAACGCCTTGAAGCGATCAACCGTCAAATTGCCGGATGATTTGACCTTGGCGAAGCGGCTATTCACGATATCATCCACCTTAAACACCGTAGATAAATCAGCCATCATGGTACCCTCCAGCAGCAGTGTGTCGGGATTCAAGAACTCTTTAGCCAAACGGGTAAAATCGACCTGCCCTTTCATCTCCGCCCGAATCGCGGGATTCCTCCAGATATCCCTAACCTCGCCACTCATGGTCAACGAGGTATTCAACCCGATCAATGTCAACTCCTCCAAAGAGACATAAGAAGAATCCGGGTAAGCGCCATTCAAATGTAAATCCACGTCCATGCGCAATGTATCGATCCCCTGTTCAAGACCTTTTACATGATAAGAACCATCCTCTATCTTGCAGCATAAGTTCACGGTCGGAACAATACTATCCCCTAATTCTCCACGGATATCCCCTTCCAAAATAATACGTCCCTCAGCAAGTGTTTTATCCCGATCCTTAAAATATTCATCCGGAATAAAATGTAAGAGATCATTCATATCGGAAACCTTCAACCCGAAAGTCATATCGATCCGTGACGGATTATCCTCGGTAGCCGGTACCATAAAGCCATCCGCCGTAAAAGGCAGGTTATTCACCAGCAACTCCGCGTCCCTCAACCCAATCCGGCGAAGTCCGTCAGCCAACAACAAACGTCCCTTGAAGCGTAACGCTAACTTATTCGCCAAAGAATAAGACGGGCTACGGAATACGATCGAGGAAGAACCGGTCTCCACATCCAACTTATTTCCTCGTTGGGTCAAAAGGCCGTCTATATGTAAAAAGAAACCATCGATCGCCGTATATAAATCCTGCTGGCGGTCATCATAGACAAAGTGTCCATTCGTAATATGCACTTGCTGCAAATCTATTTTAGGCAATGGAGATGACGATGATTCATCTACCGAATCCATCTCACTTTGATAAATCTCCCAATTCGCCTTTCCCTCCTCATTCACATAACCATAAAAACGGATACTATCATGATAACCCGAGGAATCGTCACCTTCCCGCTAAACAGATAATCCGTAGGTTAAATACGACGATCGCTTTTTTGAAAGACAACAAGGAATCCGAAGGAATCATCAAATCCTCCTGATAGCCTATAGAATCCTCAGCCAGATTTGAGATCAAACGCCCATTCGTCAACTTCACTCCCAGATAAGGATACGTCTCAAAATAAGTCAACTCCACCCGCTCACATTCCAAGTGCGCCTCTATGAATTCGTTTGTTTTTTCTACGACCAGCGGTGTCAGCTTCTCCGGAGGTAAGACCGCCCATTTCAGTATACCAACCCGATCAAGGGAAGTATGAAAAAGATCCCGACCAACACAGACACAACAACCAGCAATATCTTTCTTATTCGTACCATACTCATTCCTTCATCTTATCACAAACAACACTAATTAAATTGTATGAGCAAAAATACGAAATACTATCCCAAAGACAACGCTTATCTCATAAAAAAAGGCCCCCCGCAATGAGAGACCTTCTTTCTACATCTTATTTATTTTTCTACAATTCATTTATCCAGAACCTCATATTTAGAATGCTGGCTCTTGAACTCGGGAACGATCTCCTTCATCCGCTTCACGATCTGCATATCCCCCTCCACGGCACAAGCACGTACCAAGCATCAATCCGCAGATTGGCGTCCGCATAATCATACGCACGGACTTGGGCGATCTTGATCTTCGGATGAAAAGTAGGCTTGGAGGTCTCATCCTCATTGAGCACCTCCTCATACAACTTCTCCCCGTCTCGCAATCCCGTGAACCGGATCTCGATTCCCTTCACCCCGCTCAGACGATCATACGCTCTTCATTTACCAAAGCAATGATGTACTCAACTTTGTCTTCCAGATGATAGTTACGAGATATATCCATAATGATTATTTTACTGAAAATAAAAATAATCATTTATCATCTTAACACTAACTTTTCCGATAAAAATATTAGAGTACATTTGCTCTCAATTGTAACAAATATTCTTCTTTATACAATCCACAATATAAGCCACATCCTCATCCGTCACATAGGGGCCGGAAGGCAAGCACAACCCGACCTTAAACAAAGATTCGCTCACCCCATTCACGTAAGCCGGGCAATCTTTATAGACAGGTTGCTTATGCATCGGCTTCCACAAAGGGCGGGATTCTATACCCATCGCATCAAGTCCCACACGCATCGCCTCAACATTGGCATTCGGCTCGCAATCCGTATGTGCGTTAACCGCTGCGTGAGTCACACCGCCCGCACCACCAACAGCACCTTGTACCGTTGCTTGATAAGCATTCTCCTGCCTTTCACCCTCAATAAAGGATCCAAGACAATCGTATTCAACCAATAATTACTATCAAAACGACCGGAAGGATTCTCATGCAAGGTGATCCCTTTCACATCCTTCAACAGTTCCCGGTATAAATCACACGTATGCTTATGATGAGCTACATGAGCATCAGCCACCGTCATCTGACCACGCCCGATACCCGCACAAATATTCGACATCCGGTAATTATACCCGATCCGCTCATGCTGGTAATACGGATAAGCCTCCCGAGCCTGCGTAGCGTAGAACATGATCTCCCGCTTAGCCTCCTCATCCGGACAAATCAACGCACCATCACCACTGGTCGTAATCATCTTATTCCCAATTCTATAAATTTTGTTCGCAGCGAAGATATATCTTTCAATTAATAGCCATTTTTGACTGCTTACATAATTAAATCTACGTTAAACTGTTTCAATTATTTAGGAAGGCAACATAGAAGGTTCTCGATAATGTACTCAACGTCTTCCTCAGTCATCTTTGTGTTCAGAGGAAGTGTAATCTCGTTCTCAAAGAATTTGTATGCATTAGGATAATCCTTGATATCAAGGCCCTTTGCTTTATATGCGGTCATCATCGGGAGTGGCTTATAGTGTACGTTGGTTGCGATACCACGCTCTGCCATCTGCTCAATGATGCTGTTGCATTGCTCACGTGTTTTACCAGGAAGACGAGTGATGTAAAGATGACCACTACCAGCCCAATCTGCACCATAATGCTTCAAGCCTACAATGCCATATGGAGCCAGAGCTTCGTCATAACGCTCAATGTACTTCTTACGCTTAGCCAACATCTCAGGATAACGCTCGAACTGGATAAGCCCCAGAGCAGCCATAATGTCAGTCATGTTGCACTTGTACCAAGGCCAATGATATCATACTCCCAGGCACCCAACTTTGTCTTAGCCAACGCATCCTTATTCTGACCATGGAGCGAGAAGAGCTGTGATAGACGATAGATGAATTCATTCCAAGTCTCACCCTCTATGAAAGGTACAGGACTTCCGCAATACACTTGCTGGCGTTCCACCTTCTCGTTTCCGAAAGGCAGGTTCCATGTCATTGCGCCACCCTCTGCAGTAGTGAAGTTCTTAACAGCATGGAAAGAGAATGAAGAGAAGTCCGCAATCTCACCAGCCATCTTACCATGGCGAGAGGCACCAAATGAGTGGGCACAGTCGTTAGAAACCACGATACGTCCCATCTTAGCCTGAATGTCATTAGCAGGACGATAGAGCGCCTTGATCTCTAGGCGGTTCACCACTTCAAAAATCTTCTCTACATTAGCGCATATACCAGCCAAGTCAACAGGTACAATTACCTTCGTACGCTCAGTGATTGCTGCAGCCAGCTTCTCGTAGTCCATCTCAAAATCCTGATGATCGTTACCATCATTCTCTGCATAAGCCGCCGGACGGATATCCACCATCTTTATGGTAGCACCCACATGATCAACCACCGAAGCAGATGCTGTATAGGTATATGCAGGCATAATCACCTCGTCACCAGGACCAACGCCCATCACATGGAGCACCATCTCCATGGCAGCCGTAGCCGAGTTCAAACATACAGTTTTTCTCCGTATGAACATATTCCGAAATTATCTTCTCCAACTTCTTTGTACGAGGGCCAGTAGTTATCCAACCACTAAGGATTGCGTCACGAACCTCGTGGGCTTCAGCCTCCGTCATATCTGGGGGTGAAAAGGGAATTTTCCTTCTTTTCAAATCAGTACTCATTATACTTGTTTTTAAAAATTAATCTCGTATTTATCTCTCAGTAATAATCTCTTTAAATGTTTGGAAAATAAGTTTGATATCATACCAGAATGACGCATTCTGCACATATTCCAAATACAGCTTTATCTTCTCCTGCATAATCACGTTGATATAATAGTCCTTCAGGATCTTTTGCTTTTTCCATCAACTCATTCTCATTGCGGAATTTAATTGAGGCAGGGTCGGTGATACCAGGACGAACATCCAAAACATGCATCTGTTCCTCTGTCCAGTAGTTTACATAGTGACGAACCTCTGGACGAGGACCGACAAGACTCATCTCACCAAGAAACACATTAATCAATTGAGGGAACTCGTCCAACTTATATTTTCGTATAAAATATCCAGAACGAGTAATTCGAGGGTCTCGACCTCCAATAGTTACCAAAGAGCCCTTATCTGAACCTACACGCATCGAACGAAACTTAAAAATACGGAAATCATTATTATTTCGTCCTACACGAACCTGACGATAGAACACAGATCCCTCGGAATCCAACTTAATCCAGATTGCCATAATGAGGAATATGGGACTTAATACCAGTAAACCGCAGCCACTGGCAAAAACATCAAATAGCCGTTTCATATATACGTTTGATTATTCAAAAAAAGAGATGCTTTCGGTTAATATTAAGGTCATCATTGTACAAAGTAAACGCTATCCAGTTCTAATATACAACAGTTTGGAAGAGAACCTGTCATTGTGACTATAGCTTCATTATCAAGCGTCCACTTACTCCTAACTATGAATGTACTCAATGAATGTAAGTATTGGAGTTGAATACACTATTGACTATTTTGTCAACTTGTATCACTTATATCGTACCGTTATCAACGTGAATATTCTGACCAGTGATACTCTCTGCCTTCTCGCTTACAAGGAAAGCAACAGTTTCTGCAACTGAACGGATACTAGTAGCTGCCTTGAGTGACGTACGGGCATAAATCTTGCCTCTTTGTTCCTCTGTAAGAGTAGAGCTCATAGCGGTTGCCATGAAGCCAGGAACTACGACATTTGAGCGGATGCCGAGGGATCCCCACTCGCGAGCAGTATCCTTTGAGAATGCTTCGAGTGCACCCTTAGAAGAGGCATACATTGCCAATCCCTTGTAGCCTGTGTGAACAGAGATAGAAGAGATATGTACAATAGATCCCTTCACCTTGTGAAGAATCATGTTGCGAATAACATTCTTGGTCATCATCATTGGAGTGAAGACATTCACGTTGTACATAGCCTGAAGTCGCTCCAAATTGAGGTTGGTCACAATGTCATCGTATGCAACAGCTGCATTATTTACATAACCGTCAATCTGTACCTTGTTGCTACAAAAGTCTTTGAAGACATTATGGCGTACGTTTTCACAATCAGCAAGGTCAACACTCTTGAAGAAGACGTGATCAGGGCACTCTGCTTCCAGAGCCTTGAATTCATCGGTATAGCTACGAGCAATACCATATACGTTGTTGCCTTGTTCGAGTAGGACACGACAAATTTCGAGACCTACGCCACGAGAGCAACCTGTAACAATAATATTTTTACTCATGATCGTTTGAGTTTACCGGTTCTTGTTAATTCGAATTGTTCTACAAACTTAATTCTGCGTGGAATCTTGAAATCCTGCAGCTGTGAGGTAAGCGCCTTCTTAATATCAACATTGGTGAGTTCAGAACTATCTTCCAACTGGATGTCAGCACAAAGCACGCTACCGAGGACTGAATTTGCCCTACCATAGACAAGCACTTGCTTCACGCCATCGATTGCTCGAAGGACATTCTCCACTTCTCCTGGATTGACCTTGTAGCCTCCCACATTGATGAGCTCGTTCTTGCGACTCTTGAAGCGGAACAGTCCTTGCTCCTTGTCTACCCACTCGATGAGATCACCAGAGTGATAGTAATTACCCTCGAACTTGAAACTGTCGGAACGTCCAAGAAGTGACTTATGGATAAGCAGCTCGTCATCAACAACTGTAAACTTATCGCGAATCTTCTCTGGTATCTGGAAGCAATCGCCCTTGGCTGCGAACAACGATCCTGCCTCGGTTGAGGCATACACGTTATTAATCTTTGCCGTTGGAAAGATCTTCATAATGGAGTCATACAGATGCTGTTCAGACTTCTCGCCACCCAAAGTGACACGAATCACGCTCTCGTATGCATGCTCGAAAGGGAGGAGCAAACGATAGAATGTAGGAGTAGCTGACACATGAGTAATCTGATACTTGCCAATCAGCTCGTAAACATCAGCCTCTGCTTGTTGAACACGTTGATGAGGGTATTCTGGTTCTCGAATGCTTGAAAGAACACCTGTAGACCTGCCATGTGAGTAGGGTTGTAGGCATACGCCCACACCTGGCCCTTGTACTTATCGCCAAGACGAACGCTACGAGTCAAGGTGTCAACGGTATGCACCACCTTCTTAGGCTGACCAGTAGTTCCTGAGGTGAAGATGGTGATCTCTGATGAAGACTGCTGAAGCGAAGCCACCACATCGTCCATCGAAGCAAATGATTTCTGCTCGATAACTTTTGTCTGGTTCACCTCATTCTCGTCCACACCATCAATCTCCGAAGATTCAAGTCCGAATCCAATAGAACCAGAGGTCTATTTGCAGTCAGAGCACGGATTAGGTTAACGAAATAGACGTATACATCCCTTGTCTTGAGCAAAGGACAATATTCTATCGCATGATTAAGCGAGCAGAACAAGTCCTCGTATGTATAAGTCTTATCGTTATCTACAAGAAATACTGCCATTGCATTTAGCTAAGTTTTGCATAAATCTCACCAACAGTATTAACGAGACCATCCTCGAAGATGTCAATATCGAACTCATCCTCGATGCGAACGGTAAGTTCTGCGAGATCGAATGAAGTAAGGCCTAGATCGTCACGGAGCTTATCACCCTCGTTGAGGGTTACAACAGCTTCCATATTCTTAGAAGCACGAATATCATTAATAACTTCTAATACTTTAGTCTGCATAATGTTTTATTTATTAATTGGTTCATAGAATTTTGTTTCAGAAAGGTCAGCAGCGACACTACCCCAAGACAGCCCCACACCAAAACCACACATAATGGTCTTTTTGAGGTCATATTGTTTCTGACTGCAAACATCACTCAGCAGAAATGGTATGGTAGCAGGTCCAGTATTGCCATAGTCCTTGCAATTGGCAGGGGCCACTTCAGCAGCAACTTTTAGTTTTTTACGAACATAGTTTACCATAAATTCATTGCCTGATGAAGGGCATAGAATCCTACATCTTCCTTTACCCAATCCATGTACTCAATTAGTGAGTTCACATTTTTATGTACCTCGGTTATTGCAAAATTAAAAATGGCCATACCATCCATGAAAAGGTCATTCATAGTACGGCCATTCTTGTCCTCATCCCACTTTAGAACGCTTGTTTCCTCAGAAACTGGCAAACGGAAACCTCCAGCAGGAACTATCAAACGATCAGCTCCACTTCCATCACTTTGAATATGGAAGCCCATAGAAGTATTTCCTACGGTTACAAGGCTCGCGGTACCGCAATCACCGAACACCATACGAAGTGATTTATCATTAGGATTCATCATGCGTGATGTCGTATCACCAGCCAATACGAGTACATTCTTGCAAGCACCGGTAGTTATCCAAGAAGCAGCCTGAAATAAACCATAAATAAAGCCAGAGCAACCATAATGAATGTCAATACAAACAGTGTCCTTTGACAAACCTAAACGGTCTTGAAGTGCAATAGACGTTGAAGGCAGAATCCAATCGCACGTCTGGCTAACGAACACAAGTCCGTCAATCTCATCCTTATTGATTCCATCCTTTTCCATTAACGCTTCAGCTGCCTTCTGGCACATGTCAGAAGAACACATGTCTTTGTCAGCAATGCGAGCACGTTCTACACCTGTTGCCTTCATAATGTTGGCTACCTCCGTATCACCATACTCTGCACCAAGAGAAACCATTTCTAGAATATTCTTTGGCAACCATGAAGCCACGGCCTTAACCTGAACATTGTTAAGAATTACTTTCATAATTATTCATGATTATTGAAGGGTAAAACCACCATCTATCACAAGATTTGTGCCTGTAGTGAACGAAGAAGCGTCACTTAGAAAATAGATAATGGCATGTGCTACCTCTTCTGGTTTGCCAAATCGCTTTAAAGGGTATTTCTTCATTTCTTCAGAAAGTTGCTCCTCTGAAATAGTTCCTGTATCCCAAATATGTGTATTTATTATACCTGGACATACCGCATTTACTCTAATATTTTTACTTGCAAGATCCAATGCAGCATTCTTAACAAAACCACACACGGCAGCCTTAGATGTAGAATACATAACGTTGCCAACTCCTGCAATAACAGGTCCAGAAATAGACGAAGTAAATACAACAGATCCATTCTTTTCTAGTTTTTTCTTTTTCAATAATTGCTGCATCAAAAGAATTGGAGCCAAAGTATTGACAGACATTATCTGCTCCATTTTATCACGAGTGATAAAATGAGTCGGTAGTATGATGGAAAGTCCCGCATTATTGACAAGTCCATCAATTGATGGGCATTTCTCAACAATTGTTGAAATATCAACATCACATGATAAATCAGCCACAATCATTAAATGACCATTTCCCATCAATAAATCATAGGTCTGCTGTAATTTGGCCTCATTACGACCAGTCAATACAACCTTGGCACCCATCTTAGAACACTCAATGGCTGTAGCTTTTCCTATACCAGAGGAGGCTCCTGTCACCAAAATAGTTTTACCCTCAAGTGAAAAAGGATTATACATACAGTTCACTTCTTTGAAGATATTAGTTCAAAGAGTTCCTGGATAGTGTTGGTCTTGCGCATTTCGTCAGCCCTAAGCTGTACCTCATACTCATCATCCACCATTGCCATCACGCTAAGAGCAACCATGGATGACCATCCATCTAATTCTCGGAAGTTTGTTTCAGCACTAATTGTTGAAGCATCAAGATCGTCAAACTGATCTGCAAAATTCACAATAAAATCTTTCATTGATGCAATTTTTAAATGTTAATCGTAATTTTATTATATAAATCTGAATTTTATCTTTGTTAAATCATATACCATCTCTGTTCTTTCTCTGCCGTCAGGGAGTGTAAATGTAGAAACAACCTTAGCTCCATTAATCTTATGAAATTTAAAGATCTGCTTATTAATTGTATCTACTTCAATAAATAAATCTTTCACTCCCAATGTTTTCATAATCGACATGAACATGTCATTCATAGAAATTGCGACTTCAGGATCTTTTCTATTTGGCAACCATCCCCAATATTCACCTCGGGCACCTTTAGAAGAGACATAATGATTATTTGATTCACCTTTAGTTTGATTTGAATCTATCAATTGCTGCCTTAATTAATTTCGGGTTTGATATTGCAGAGGTAAATAATGGCCACAGAAATGAAAATTTGTTATCACGCATTGATTTCATCTGCTTACTTGCATCTAGTGAACCGCTGCTAAAACCTACTATCAGTCCGTTCTCATCTTCTGCACAAACTATAACTTCGTTGGATCATTAAGCATTACCTTATAATATTGCTTAAGGAAAGAATAATTTACCTGCGCAAAAAAACCTTGGTCATATTTATCTCTGATGTGCAAGTGAACATAAGCAATTTGCTTTGCATCACTTGGCTTAGCTAATCTAAATCGAATATTTGCCATATATCAAAATATTTTACCAATAACAACCACCCTCTACCGCAAAAGCATTCTTAGGTCTATCTTTGGCATCAGGATAAACGAAATACTCATTGATATAAGGCTTAATTCATCATTCTCTTCATATCGCTTGCAAGTTATTCCAAATAGAAACTGAAGCACACCTCCCATGTGAACAGCCTTTTTGCCCATACGTTTGATATGAGCAGCCAGCGGAAGGCGTATGCGCCACATCCTAGCAGAGCAATATCAAAATCCTTCTTGTCAATTTCGCTTTTCATCCAGTCAAGTGCATCGAACCAAGTGTCAAAGCCAACAGGATTGCCTGCAATTGACTGCACAGCCTTAATGGTCTGCAATGAAGCAAACTCAGGCAACACCTCGCTGTTCTTGAATAGTTTCTTCTTTTTGTTTTTGTACTGACTCTCGATGGTCTCAGAAAAAAGGATGCACTACAAGAATCTTTTCCCTTTTAGAGAATAGGTCCAAGGATGTTGCTGGGAAAAAAACGAATCCAAAGTTGACTTATGGACATATTTTTTATGATTAAACCAATTACTAAAAAATAGTTCTTCGATTCGCCACCTTACGAACAAGTCTATATCTTTGCAATCTTCTTTATAAAGAAGATAAAACTGTTTAAGTGTTCTCATTGAAACTGGGAAAAAACCGGCATTCATTCTCATATTTCTCTTTGATCTTGACAATAATGGAAAACTCAAAGGAAAATATCGGATTAAAAATAATGCTTGAAACTCAACACTTCCTATTCTTGATATCATGCTTGGATTCTCAGATTCGAGCAGCCGAGATATTTCTCTGATATCAGTCTCTAAATCATGTTTTCTGGGTCCTAAGAATTCATGAATACGATCTGCAAATTCAAATGTTCTATACTTCACAATATTAAATTTTAATCCATGTAGCAAATACAAATCAGAATATTCCAAC
>ENA-OQAA01001143-OQAA01001143.1-human-gut-metagenome-genome-assembly--contig:-NODE-1143-length-14662-cov-7.611627_pt1 | contig 14662 bp, 18 predicted proteins | sample MGYA00242489_ERZ504515 | MGnify/ENA primary metagenome ERZ504515 (study PRJEB26092, sample SAMD00036237) | human gut metagenome | host: Homo sapiens | study: EMG produced TPA metagenomics assembly of...
CCCACGCACCGGTGCAGGGCATTGCCGCCCAGCGTGCCCTGCGGCTGGCAGATGCTGCCATCCAGCACCTTGGCGCGCAGGTGAACCCTAAAATCGTGCTCAGCGTGTTTGCGGCAAAGTTCCGCGCGCTGTAAACAAAAACTCCCCCGAAAGGCTTTTTACGGCATTTCAGGGGAGTTTTGCTGTCAGGAAACGGTAGAGGAAGGGTCGCTGATCAGGCCGTTAAAAGTAAAGGTGGCCGTTTGATTATTAAGTTTACTCAGCGTGATGGTTATGGTTCCTCTATAGAATTTATCGAAAGAAGAGGTAGTGACGGGGCCGATGTCGATGAAAAGAATAACGTTTTTGGAGTAGCCTGCAGGAACAGTAAGAGACTGGTTGAATACATAGGCGGTTTTGCTGCTGTTCAGACCTTTGTATCCAAGACCACATACCTTACCAGTGCCGCCATCGGTATGGCTGAAAGCAAAGTTGCTGGTGCTGACGGTGACATCACTGCGGCTGCTTTCATTATCCAGTTTGAAGCCGGTGTAGAAATAGTTGTGGCGGGTATCAGATTCATAGATGGAGCTGGAAGTCCACTGCCCGCTCAAGGGGCCGATATCTGCGGTAAAAGAGCCAAAATTAGCGAAATCGCTATTATCGATGGGAGGAGCAACCAGATTTTCGGGAGTGGAAGCATACGCTCCATCTCCGCAGCCAACCAGCATACTGCCGGCGGCAGCGACCAGTGCGGCGGCACCAGTGGCCTTTAAAAAAGTACGGCGGGTGATCAGTTCAGACATAAAAATCTCTCCTTTGATTGCAGGAAATCATAAAATACAAAAGCTGATGCAAACAGAAACTCCCTCCGGCGCTTGCGGTACACCGGAGGGAGTTTCTGTTTGGGGTATTGCTTTGGTGTGAGGAGGAATCATGTGCGGAAAGACGGTTGCGGCCCCGCCTCCCCGCAAGGTATAGTATACCCGATTTTAAGTGAAAAGTCATTACATTTTTGTGAAAAAACATCCCACAATGAACTTTTTACAAAATTCCCCCAATGAAAAAAACCAAACAGCGCGGTGTACAAAAATTCTGGTATTCCAGAATGACATAAACTGCCAATTTCACTATAGCAGACAAGACCGCAGGTGTCAATTAAAATGTCGGCTTTTTGGCGGAAAGACGAAAAAATATGGTAAAAAACTGTAAAATCGGCACAGGGTCAGCCCTTGGTAAGCTCGGTGGCGTGAAGCTTGCCGTGCTCTACATAGTGGGCGGCGTTGTGCAGGTTGGCCTCGATCTGGGCCGCGCTTACCTGCTTGATGACCCTTGCGGGCACGCCCACAGCCACCGAGTTATCCGGGATCACCATGCCTCCGGCACCAGCGCACCCGCGCCGATGATGCAGTTTTTGCCCACGACGCAGTGGTTGAGCAGGGTGGCGTGCATTCCGATGAGGCTGCCATCCCCTACCGTGCACCCGTGCACCAGCGCACTGTGGCCCACGGTGACGCTTTTGCCCAGCATTACAGCACCGCCCACATCACAGTGCAGCACGGCGTTATCCTGCACGTTGGAGTTTTCGCCAATGGTCAAAGTGCCGTCGTCGCCGCGCAGCACGGCCCCGTACCACACCGTGGAACCGGCTTTCAGGATCACATCGCCCTGCACGGTGGCGTTGGGCGCTACAAAAGCAGCCCCCTCGTCGCGGGGAACTTTTCCACAAAAGGACAGAAACATTGTTAAAAACCGCCTTTCTCTCTTTCTCTTTTGGCTGGTTTATGGTATTCTTTAAAGTAGTATAGCAAGCCAGAGCCTTTCCGGCAAGTAGGAGCTGTTTCAAAACAAAAATTTTTGCCGTGCGTCGGCAAGCAGATACAAGGGGGCACGCTCATGTTCAAAAACACCATCTTCCGCCGCATGACGGCGCTGGTGCTCACGCTGGCACTGGCCGCTGCTGCTGCACTGCCGGGCCTTGCGTATATCCCATGCCCATCCAGACCGCCAGCGAGACCGAGGCGGTGTACCTGTTCAACGCCGACACCGGCAAGACCATCCTGAACCAGAATGCTGACCAGCAGCAGTATGTTGCCAGCCTGACCAAGCTCATGACGGCCCTGCTGCTGCTGGAAAGCGGCAAGGATCTGAACGGTGAAGTGACCGTGCCCACCGCGCTGACCCAGGAGTTCCGGGATATCCAGAACGCCAACGGCACCACTATGGGTCTGCGCATCGGCGAGACGGTGCGCCGAATCGACCTGCTGAACGCCATGCTCATCGTCAGCGCCAACGACGCCGCCAGTGTCATTGCCTACGATGTGGGCGGCAGCGTGCTGGATTTCGTCAAGCAGATGAACGCCCGTGCCCAGGAGCTGGGCTGCACCGGCACGAACTTTACCTGTGCCCACGGCCTGTTTGACTACGGCAACGTGTCCACCGCGCAGGATCTGGCAAAGATCGCCGCCGCTTGCGCGGCAAACCAGACCTTTGCACAGGTGGCGGGCACCGCCAGCTATGTGCTGCCGGCTACCAACTTGCGCAAGGCCGAGCACACCATCAGCAGCTCCAACAGCCTGATGAACAGCGAGAGCGCCAACTACCGGGAGTATGTCCGGTGGGTCAAGGGCGGCTTTACCACGCTGGCAGGCCGCTGCATCGTGGCCTTTGCGGAAAAGGACGGCCACACCTACGGGCTGGTGATCCTTGCTGCGATACGCCGGACCACCTCTTTGCCGAGTGCGATGATCTGTTCGACTGGGCCTTTGCCAGCTTTGCCGACCGCCCGCTGGTGGACACCCAGACCGTGCTGACCACCGTAGACCTGACCAAGTGCCGCACCGAACCGGCGGTGGCGCTGTATGCCGCTGCGCCGGTCAGCGGCTATGGCCACGCAGACGATATCGTTACCTACTCCTTCGACCTGCCGGAGAGCATTGCGGCCACCGTCAAGAGCGGCAGTGTGGTGGGTACAGCCACCGTGTATCTGGACGGCGATGAAGTGGGCGCGGTAGACCTTGTGACCCACAAGGAGTATGTCTCTGATTTCCGCACCGACATGAAGGCGACAGTGCTTCTGCTGTGCGCACTGCTGTTCATCCTCGCTGCATTAACGGCGGTCACTCTTGCCGCGGGCGGTGGCTCGCTGAACCTCAAAAAGAGAAGGCGCAGAAGATAAAGTGCCATGGCCGCAGATGCGGTAGATTGGAGCAGCAAAAAAGAATAAGAAAAGCGGCACTCGGAGCCTTGCACAAAGGCCCGATGTGCCGCTTTTGCTTACTTGTTCAGAAACTGGATGAAGTGGTAAGATTCCACGATCTGGAAATACTTGATGATGCGCGGGTACAGGGGTTCGGCCTTTTCGCCGAACTGCTGCTTCATGCAGTCAGCAAGCTGTGCAACGGTCTTCTGGCCGTCGATCAGCGGCCAGAGATAGCTGCCGGTCTCGTCCAGATGCACCTGTGTGGTGCGCGGTTTATGAAACACTTTTTGCGCGATCGTATTGAACACACCGGTGTTCTCCACCTCAAGGGTGATAAGGCCGGTGGCTTCGTCTGTGTGCCAGCGCAGGGTTTCCGCCCGCTGCGGAATAAGGTCCAGATAGTTGATGGACTGCTTTTTCTTACTCATCAGTTCTTCTTTTTCTTCATGGAGAAGGCCAGCAGGCATGCGATCATCACGATCATCAGAACCACGCCGCCAATGTTGCCCAGATCAATGCTCAGGGCAGTGCTGATGCCGAACACGGCAAACACAGCCAGCAGGATGCCCACAAGGCCCTCGCCTGCGATCATACCGGCGCAGAACAGGGTGCCGTTGGTGGTCTGCTCTTCCTTGGTGGCAGCGTCAACGTTCTTGCGGCTGTCCATGAACCAGCGCACAGCACCACCGATCATGATGGAGGTGTTCAGGTAGATGGCAGATACAGGCCGATGGCGAACGGCATCACAGGGATGCGCAGGATCTCCAGGGCAATGGCCAGGAACACACCGGTGAACACCAGGTTCCAGGGCAGGTTGCCGCCCATGATGCCCTCAACGATCATCTTCATCAGGGTAGCCTGCGGTGCGGGGACCTCGGCACCACCGTAGCCCCATGCGCTGTCCAGCAGGTACAGCACACCGCCGATGGCCAGACCGGCGGCAACAACGCCGATCAGCTCGCCGATCTGCTGCTTGACCGGGGTCGCGCCCAGCAGGTAGCCGGTCTTCAGGTCCTGAGAGGTATCTGCAGCAATGGCAGCGCAGATGCAGATGACAGATGCGATTGCCATGGAGCCGATCATGCCCTCGATGCCAACGTTGCCGGTGGCCTTCAGGATCATGGTAGCGATCAGCAGGGTGGCAATGGTCATGCCGGAGACCGGGTTGTTGGAGCTGCCGATCATACCCACCATACGTGCAGAGACGGTGGAGAAGAAGAAGCCGAAGATGACGATCAGCAGAGCACCCAGCGGGCTGACGGGGATGGCCGGAGCCAGCCAGATGATGAGGATGATGAGCAGGATGCCGCCCAGAATAAAGGGCATGGGCAGGTCCTTCTCGGTACGGGAGGTGCCGGAAGCACTGCCGCCCTTCATGCTCTTCATGGCATCACGGAAGGTGGATGCGATCAGAGGCAGGCTCTTGATCAGCGAGATGATACCGCCGGTAGCAATGGCACCTGCGCCGATATACTTGACGTAGTTGGACCAGATAGCGTCTGCACCGCCTGCTGCATACAGATCAGCAATGGTGGTGCCGGCTGCTGCCGGGTACAGGGAGATGTTTGCGCCGAACAGGCAGATCAGCGGGATAATGACCATCCAGCCCACCAGAGAACCGGTGAACATGTAGGAAGCGGTCTTGGGGCCGACGATGTAGCCCACGCCCAGCAGAGCGGGGTATACTTCCATGCCCAGAGCACCCTTGAAGGAGCTGAAGGCCACGGCAATGTCGGCGGGGATCATCTTCAGGCCATCGACGATGAACTTGAAGATGGCTGCCAGACCCATGCCGGAGAACACGGTGGAAGCGTTTGCACCGCCCTCTTCACCAGCCAGCAGAACGTCTGCACAGGCGGTGCCTTCCGGGTACAGCAGGGTGGCGTGTTCCTTGACGATCAGGCGTTGCGCAGGGGCACCATGAACAGAACGCCCAGAATGCCGCCGCACAGGGCGATCAGGGTGATCTCCAGGATGCTGGGCTTGTCGCACAGGCCCTCTTTTGCCCACAGGAACAGTGCGGGCATGGTGAAGATGGCACCGGCGGCCAGGCTCTCGCCTGCGGAACCGATGGTCTGCACCATGTTGCTCTCCAGAATGGAGTTCTTCTTGAGCAGGACGCGGATCACGCCCATAGAAATGACTGCTGCCGGGATGGAGGCAGAAACAGTCATGCCGACGCGCAGGCCCAGATAAGCGTTTGCAGCGCCGAAGACCACGGACAGGATGATGCCCATGATCACAGAGGTCGCCGTCATTTCTGCGGTGATCTTTTCCGCAGGAATATACGGCTTGAAGGATTCTTGATCTTTCATGTTTGCTCTCCTTGCGACAGCACAAGCGCCTTGCTTTTTGGGGCAGGGCGCTTGTGCTGTCCGTTTTCCGATTTCCTAAACACGCGCATCCCATCCAAAAGGACGCGCTGGCACGTACTCTATTATACTAAAGTATGACTGAATTGGCAACTGGAAATGTACACAAGAAATTTACAAAAAATTCGTTTATTCAAGCATTTTGCGGGAAATTCGGGCAAAAGCGTGCAAAAAACTCCATGCAGACTTAAAACTGTCCGCATGGAGCATACAACTTTATAAAACTCAGACGGCACCGTAGATGCCGTGCACCGATACTTCGCCGGTAAAAACGTGCACTTCGCCGCTGTCGGTGCGCACCACCAGACGGCCCTCTTCGTCCACATCAACGGCTTCGCCTGCACCCTGCCCGCCGTCCGGCAGGTCGAAGGTAACCCGGCGGCCCAGATTGACGCAGGCGGCTTTGTATTCCTCCCGGAAGGGGGCAAAGCCATCGCGGGCAAACACATACATGTTGCGGTCAAAGCCAAAGTCAGTCAGGCCCTCGGCCAGCCATGCGGGGTCGGTGGAAAGATCCACCTTTGCGCCCTGCAGCGCCAGCGAGGTGCCGTTGGGCAGACCGGCGGCATCAAAGTAGCTCTGCGGCTGGGCCAGATTGATGCCGATGCCGCACAAAATGCCCCGGCCCTGCTGCTGGTAGCCGTAGCTCACGCCCTCGCACAGGATGCCCACGATCTTTTTGCCGTTGAGCAGAAGGTCGTTGGGCCATTTGATCTGGCAGTCCACGCCGTAGCGCAGCTTGAGCTGGGTGCGTACGGCAAGGCTTGCCAGCAGCGGCAGGGTGGCAGGCTGGGCCAGCGGTTCCCGGATGGCTACCGTATAATACAGGGCCTTGCCCTCGGCGTTCACCCAGCTGCGGCCAAGGCGGCCCCGGCCTGCGGTCTGGTTCTCGGTATACACCGCACCCACCGGGCCAAACTCTTCAAAATGCTCCTTCACGTAAGCGTTGGTGCTGCCGCATTCCGGCAGATAGCGCACCTCATTGATGCTCATTGTTTGGGTACCTCTTTATGTTCATAGGCGGTCACTTTGCCTTCGTCCAGCGTCAGGATGCCGTAGGTGTCCGGCCCGGTGTAACACCGGCCGCAGGAGCCGGGGTTGAACAAAAACACCTTGTTGCGGGTCTCTGCATGGGGGATGTGGGTGTGGCCGAACAGCGCCACCTCGGCACCCCGGGCAGATGCGGCATCTGCCAGCGTATCCAGATCGTATTTCACACCGTACATATGACCGTGAGTGTAAAAGATCACCACGCCGTCAAAGGCGGCAAGGCCGTCGGTGGGTTCCAGTGCACCGTAATCGCAGTTGCCCGCCACCGAGTAGGCCCGCAGCTTGGGGTACAGCGTCAGAGCCAGTTCCAGATCCCGCAGGCCATCGCCCAGAAAGATCAGGGCATCGATGCTTTTGCTCTCTTTCATCAGCACGCGCTCAATGGCGGCACGTCCGCCGTGGCTGTCGCTCAAAACCAGAAGCTTTGTCACAAAAGGGGTCCTCCTCTATTACCATTTACCTGAGATGCTGTCATTCACCAGCCTGCTGGCCCTGTTGCAATACCAGCAGCTGCTTGTACACTTCGCTTTTAGAATAAGGTGTGCCCTGTGCCGCCGCCTTGGCTGCGGCGGTGGGGCCAAAGCCCTGCCCGGTCAGCTCCAGCGCCCGATGCGCTGCCTGCTCCAGCGTCAGCTCCTGCTCCGGGTCGGCGGTCTCCGGCGCACCGGCCATCACCAGCACATACTCGCCGCGCGGCTCGTTGGTCTTGTAGTGCTCCACCGCCTCGCCGAGGGTAGTCTTCCAGATATCCTCGTGCAGCTTTGTCAGCTCCCGGCACAGAGTGATGCTGCGGTCTGCGCCAAAGGCATTGGCCAGATCGTCCAGCGTGGTGCGCAGCTTGTGGGGCGCTTCGTAAAAGATGGTGGTGCGCTTTTCCTGCAAAAGCGCAGCCAGCCGCTCTTTTTTCTGCTTGCGGTTCACGGGCAGAAAGCCCTCGAACACCCAGCGGGAGTGTCCTGCCCGGACACGGCCAGCGCTGTGACGCAGGCGGAAGCCGCCGGCACAGGCACCACTTGATGCCCCGGGCCAGTGCGTCCCGCACGATCACCTCGCCCGGGTCGGAGACGCAGGGCATGCCCGCATCACTGCACAGGGCACAGCTCTCGCCTGCTTCAATGCGGCGCAGGATGCCCTCACCCTTCTGCAGGGCGTGCTCATAGTAGCTGACCATGGGCTTTTTCAGGCCCAGAAAGTTCAGCAGCTTCATGGTCACACGGGTGTCCTCGGCGGCAATAAAGTCTGCCGCGCCAAAGGTGGCCGCTACGCGCGGCGGCATATCGTCCAGATTGCCGATGGGCGTTGCCACGATATAAAGAGTTCCTGCCATAGTTTACCTCCCATATAACGCCGCACCGGCGCTGATCAACACATCCGGCTCCACCCGCAGGCCGGTCTTGCGGTTCTTCTGCGCTTCCACAAGGAAGAGCCATGGCGCGCGTCCGCCTTGTTCTTTACAAAGGCCAGCCGCTTCGGCTCCAGCCGGTTGGCCCGCAGCACCGCCAGCACCTCCGCCAGTCGTTCCGGCCGGTGGCACAGCGCAAAGCGCCCGCGTCCTTCAAAAGGCGGAACGCACACTGGCACACATCGTCCAGTGTGCAGGTGTTCTCGTGCCGAGCAAGGGCGTGGGCTGCGTTTTGGCTTTGGGGCCCATCCGTGAAATAGGGCGGATTGCACGCACACACGTCAAAACTGCCCTCGCCCTGCCGGAAAGCGCGCAGGTCGGCACAGACAGGCTCAATGTGCCCGATGTCCTGCTCCTGCACCGCAGCGGAAAGCAGAGCGCTGCCCTCGGGCTGCAGCTCCAGCCCCATGCAGGGGCCGCGGTGGCCGCGGTCGTGCCATTCCAGCGCCACGATGCCGCAGCCGGAGCACAGGTCTGCGGCCTTCTGGGCGCGCTTTGGCTCACAGAAACGGGCCAGCAGCAGCGCGTCGGAGCCAAAACGATGCTCCGGCGAGCAATAAACCATAGTTCTATTATACAAGACTTCGGTAGAATGTTCCATAGATAAGTGTGCCGTACCCTCTCAAAAAAATGCGTGGAATTGCTCGGGGAATTTGTGCGAATTACTGCAAAACAAAAAAGCAGCAGACCTGCTTTGGACAGGCCTGCTGCTTTTGATGCGTTTTTTGTGCAGCTGCTAAAATTATTCAGCAGTGATAGCACCGGTGGGGCAAGCACCCTCGCAAGCGCCGCAGTCGATGCAAGCGTCTGCGTTCACAGAAGCAACACCATCAACGGTGATAGCGCCAACCGGGCAAGCGCCCTCGCAAGCGCCGCAGCCAACACATGCGTCAGAAACCTTGTGTGCCATAATAAACTCTCCTTTTTATCTCCGTGCCCGAAGTATTGTATGAAGAGTCATGTATGGCACGGCTGTGCATGTCTCTCCGGAAATCATATCCTTGCCTGCATTTTAACAAAGCAGGTGAGAAAAGGCAAGACTAACCGTGACCCGAAAAACACAAAAGTCTGTTTTTTGTTGGGTTGCACAAAAGCACAGGCTAACTTATGGCCAAATTTGCAGGAGTTTTTTGGCAAAAATCACGAAGAACAGTTAGTTTTAGCAGACTAACCCCTCAGAACTTCCGGCGCGTCCCTCACTCCTTTTCGGCAGCGCGCTTCCGGGCGCAGCCGCCGCCCGCGCAGCGCTTTTCGCCATCGTCGGAGGAAGCCACCACCGGGGCCGGGTTGCGCACGCCGGAGTAATCGTCGTCCGGGTCCGGGCGGCGGGGCGCACGCTTGCCGCCGCTGATATATTCGCACACGCCCACCTTATAGTAACGGGGCGAAAGGCTCTCGGTGCCGCAGCGCACCCGCAGATAGCCGGAAACCGGGTTCACCTCCAGCACGGTGCCAAGACCGTCCGGCGTGCGCACGGTGCTGCCCACCATGGGCATGATGCTGTTCAGGTACTCGTAGGCGCTTTCCTCGTAGGCAAGGCAGCACATCAGCCGGCCGCAGGCACCGCTGATCTTGGTGGGGTTCAGCGAAAGGCCCTGCTCCTTGGCCATCTTGATGGAGACGGGCTGGAAGTCCTTTAAAAAGCGGCTGCAGCAGAAGGGCTGGCCGCAGATGCCAAGGCCGCCGATCATCTTGCTCTCGTCCCGCACGCCGATCTGGCGCAGCTCGATGCGGGTGTGGAAGATACCGGCCAGATCCTTGACCAGCTCGCGGAAGTCCACGCGCCATCGGCGGTAAAGTAGAACATGATCTTGGAGCGGTCTAGGGTATACTCGGCCTCCACAAGCTTCATTTCCAGGCCATGGCGGGAAATGCACTCCTGACAGGTGCGGTAGGCGCGCTTTTCGTCCTCACGGTTCTGGCGCATCCGGCGGATATCCACGCTGTCGGCCATGCGGGTAATGGGCTTGAGGGCCTTGGGCACTGCCGCATCGGCGATCTCCCTCACGCCCTGCACCACCTCGCCGCACTCAATGCCGCGGGCGGTCTCCACGATCACATATTCGCCGGTTTTGATGTCGGCCCCGGCGGGATCAAAATAATAGCTTTTGCCGTTCTCTTTGAAACGGACGGAAATGACTTTTTTCATAGTGTTCCTCGTTTTTATCGGTCGAATCTATAGGATAAGGCCCGAAAAAGAGCCTGCTGATCCATTCTGTACTCTAGTATAACATATTCAAATGCACATTTCCACGCAAAAAACAAAAAGCGGCTCTGGCGCTTTGGCAGAAAAATTTTAAAAAGGTGCAACAATCTGCCCTGCTGCCGCGTATCCATAAAGGAAGACTGACCGAATTTGGTCGCACCCGCAGCCGGAAAATGGAAAAACGGAACGGCAAATGTTAAAATCTTGCGAAAGTATCCAAAGAATCGCAAAAGAATCCCACCCCGCTCTTGCAAGGCGGGGGCTTGCGTGTATAATAAAAATGTTGAAGTGTAGCCTTTCCCGCAGGGAAAGCAGCTGTCCTGCTTTGCGGCAAGGCAGAGAAACGGTAGGAGAAAATGGAAAAATTCAGTGTCAAAAAGCCGTTTACGGTGCTGGTTGCAGTGGTCATGATCCTGATCCTGGGCTTTGTGGCGGTCACAAAGATGGATACGAACTTGCTGCCCAACGTGAACACACCGTATCTGATGGTGGTCACCGTGTATCCTGGTGCAAGCCCGGAGCGCGTGGAGAGCGAGGTCTCGGATGTGCTGCAGAACTCGCTCACAGTGCCGGGCGTGTCCAAGATCACCGCAACATCGGCAGAAAACTACAGCCTGCTGCTGATGGAGTTTACCGAGGATACGGATATGAACAGCGCGCTGGTCAAGGTGTCCAACAAGCTGGATCAGGCCAAAAGCGACCTGCCCAGCACCTGCCTGACCCCCTCCATCATTGAGTACAGCCTGAACATGAACGCTTTCATGACGGTGGCTGTCAGCCGCGAAGGTGCCGACCAGTACGAGCTTTCTGAGTTTATCCAGAACACCCTTGTGCCGGAAGTGCAGCGCAAGGGCGGTGTGTCCAGCGTTTCGTCCAGCGGTCTGGTGGAAAAGCTGGTGCAGGTGCAGCTCAATCAGGATAAGATCGACGAGATCAACGCAAAGCTGCTGGAACTGATCGATACCCAGCTGGCTGCAGCCCGCTCCCAGCTGGAAAGCGCCGAGGCACAGATCACCGCCGGACGCAGGGAATACGAAAAGCAGCTGAAAAACTTTGGCAATACGGTGTCCAACTCGGTCATGAGCCAGATGAGCACCGAGGTGGGCGCCGCAGTGGAAACGGTGCGCGCGCAGGCGCAGGCTCTTCTGGAGAGCGTGAACAGCCTGATCGCTGTGGTCAAGGAGCCTGAGATCCAGCAGGCCCTGATCGAGGTGCGCGACGGTCTGCAGAAGGTCATGGACAAGTTCAACGAGACCGGTATGCGGGATATCGACTCTCTGATCGATATTGTGGCTGAGCTGCGCACCATTACCGATAAGCTCACTACCGCCCTGCAGAAACTGCAGGAGCGCGTGAACACCGAGACCGGCTCCGAAGGCAGCACCGCAGAGGATCTTGCCAATGAGATGCAGTTGCAGGAAAGCCTGAATGTGGTCTATAACACGCTGGAAAGCACCATCAAGGCCATGGACAATGTGCCCCAGCTGATGACCGAGTTCTCCGGCGCACTGGGCAGCTTCTCCCAGCAGCAGCTCAACGCCTATATGCAGTTCACCGAAGCGCGTGAAATGCTGAACGAGTACGAAAAGCAGCTGGAGGCTGCCAAGCAGAGTACGAGACGGCCAAGACCAACGCTCTGGCACAGGCCGATGTGACAAAGCAGCTGGATATTGAAACGCTGGCGCAGCTCATCTATGCCCAGAACTTCTCCATGCCGGCCGGTTACGTGCAGGATAAGGACGGCGAGTCCTGGCTGCTGAAAGTCGGCGAAGAGTACAACAGTGTGAAGGATATCAGCGGTGCCCTGCTGCTGCATGTGGAGGGCTACGGCGACGTGCGCCTTTCGGATGTGGCGGATGTGGAGGTCATTGATAACTCCGCCGACAGCTACACCCGCCTGAACGGCGAAAAGGCATCCATCCTCAAAATCTATAAGAATGCGACTTCCAGTGCAGGCGAGGTCTCCGACAACTGCCTGACCGCATTTAAAGAGCTGGAAAAACAATACGACGGCCTGCACATGGTGTGCTGTCCAATCAGGGCAACTACATCACCATTGTCATCAACAGCATCCTCACCAGCATGGTGGTGGGCGCTGCACTGGCCATCATCGTGCTGGCCATCTTCCTGAAGGATATCAAGCCCACCCTCGTGGTCGGCATCAGCATCCCGCTGTCCGTTCTGTTCGCGGTGGTGCTCATGTACTTTACCGGGCTGGACCTGAACGTGATGACCCTGGCCGGCCTTTCCCTCGGCATTGGTATGCTGGTGGATAACTCGGTGGTCGTCATTGAGAACGTCTACCGTCTGCGCAGCCGCGGCGTGCCTGCGGCCCGCGCTGCCGTGCAGGGCACAAAACAGGTGGGCATGTCGGTGGTGGCCTCCACCCTTACCTCGGTGTGCGTGTTCCTGCCGGTGGTGTTCTCGGCCAGCATTGTGCGCAGCCTGATGATGCCCATGTCCCTGTGCATCGGTTACTGCCTGATGGCCTCCCTCATCGTGGCGCTCACGGTGGTCCCGGCGGCATCCTCTACTGTGCTGAAAAAAGCTGAACCCAAGCGCCTTGCCTGGTTTGAAAAGGTGCAGGAAAAGTATGCCCATAGTCTGGAATGGTGCCTGCAGCACCGTGCCCTGCCCCTGGTCGCGGCGGTGGTGCTGCTGGTGTTCAGCGGCTGGCAGGTGCTGAACATGGGCGTGGAGCTGCTGCCCAGCATCACCAGCAACGAGGCGCAGATCACCCTGTCCACCGCCGACGGCCTGACCAAGGAGGAATCCTATGCCATTGCGGGTCAGGTGGCAGAGGCGGCCCTGAATGTAGAAAACGTGGAAGAGGTGGGCATCACCACCGACACCAGCATGGCCGGTCTGGATATCAGCCAGCTGGGCCTGCCCACCGCCATTACCGATATCCTGAACTCCGCCAATGCCTACGGCAGATACAAGATCAACGTTATGATGAGCAAGAGCCTTTCCTCCCGTGAGGTGGAAAAGACCCCGGCAGGCCATGGAGGATGCAGTGTCCCAGATCGAGAATTGCACCGCTGAGGTCAAGCTGTACGGCATGACAGATGATCTGACCAGCCAGCTGGCCACCGGCCTGTCGGTCAAGGTCTACGGCAAGGATCCGGAAACGCTGACCACCGTTTCCGAGAAGGTAATGGAGATCGTCAACGATACCGAGGCTTTGCCAATGCGGACAACGGCCTTGGCAGCGGCGATGCCACCATCATCCTGAAGGTGGACCGCGACAAGGTGCGCGCCTACGGCCTGACCGTTGCGCAGGTGTACCAGCAGATCGCGGCAAAGCTCACCACCACCGCCACCGCCCAGACCCCCGTCACGGTGAACGGCACCACCATGGATGTCCAGATCACGGACAATCTGGACCCCGTCACCAAGGAAAACATGATGGAGCTTACCTTTGAGACCACCGAAATGTCGGCAGACGGCACAGTGACCAATGGTACCTGCACCCTGAACGATATCGCCAGCTGGACCACCGGCACCGCACCGGATGCCATTACCAGCGAGAACCAGACCGAGTTTGTCACCGTTACGGCAGATACGCTGAAGGGCTACAACACCATGGTGCAGTCCCGCGTGCTGCAGAAGAAGCTGGATGAGTACGCGGCCAGCGGTGAGATGCCGGAGGGCTGCAGCACCATGCTGGGCGGCGAGACCGAGGGCACCGACTACATGGTGAACGAAATGGTGCAGTGGATGGCTCTGGCCCTGCCCTTTGTATATCTGGTCATGGTGGCACAGTTCCAGAGCCTGCTGTCCCCCTTCATCGTGCTGTTCACGGTGCCGCTGGCCTTTACCGGCGGCCTGCTGGGCCTGCTGATCACCGGCCAGCAGCTCACCATGATCTCCCTGATGGGCTTCATCGTGCTGATGGGCACTGTTGTCAACAACGGCATCGTGTTCGTGGACTATGCAAACCAGCTGCGCATTGGCGGCATGGAGCGCCGCGCTGCGCTGGTGGCTACCGGCAAGACCCGTATGCGCCCCATCCTCATGACCACCCTGACCACCGTGCTGGCCATGCTGCAGCTGGTGTTCAGCGGCGATATGGCAAGCCAGCTGATGAGCGGCATGGCCATCGTCATCATCTGCGGCCTGAGCTACGCCACCCTGATGACCCTGTATATCGTTCCGGTGCTGTACGATATCCTGTTCAAGAAGCCGCCGCTCAACGTGGATGTTGGCAGCGACGATGATCTGGACGACATCCCGGACGATGCAGCCGAGTTCATTGCGGCGCAGAATCTGCGGGCACGGCACAGCCGGAACCTGACGACAGCATGACGATTTAGAATGCGCGCCGCTTTGCTTTGCGTATCATCAGCGGAAGAATTATTTATAATAGAGCAATGCCGGCGGTCTGCGGACCGCCCGGGCATTGCGTTTTCACGGGGAAAGGTCGTAACGGGGAAGCGGCATCTGCTGCT
>ENA-OQAA01001144-OQAA01001144.1-human-gut-metagenome-genome-assembly--contig:-NODE-1144-length-14647-cov-2.222590_pt1 | contig 14647 bp, 17 predicted proteins | sample MGYA00242489_ERZ504515 | MGnify/ENA primary metagenome ERZ504515 (study PRJEB26092, sample SAMD00036237) | human gut metagenome | host: Homo sapiens | study: EMG produced TPA metagenomics assembly of...
GGCTGATTTTCCAACGCCAGCTGGTATGTAGGTCGGTACGAACCTTTCACACCGATTTGGGCAGGAGTTCGCTGCGGTTCAGCTTCACCTGCTGCTTGGCGATGGCCACTTGCTGGTTCAGTATGGCATATTCGGGGCGGGCGGAGATGTCGGCTGTTTGCAGCCGGATGTCCTGTGCCACTTCGGGAAAAGTATCGGCAGTGCGTATATCTGCGTCAGCGGTTTGCCGATGTAGTGGCAGAGGTTCATGGTGGCCAGGCGCAGCGCATTGTCGGCCTTGCGGATGTTGAGTTCGCTTTCGTTCAGCTTTACCTGCACTTTCAGCACGTCGTTCTGGGGTTTGAGTCCGTGTTTATGGGCGCTTTCCACGTTTTTCATCAGTTCCGTGAGCACGGCACTGTATTTGTCGGCCACTTTCTTCATCTCTTTGGCTTTGATGACTTGTGCGTATGCCTGCTCTGTCTTTACAATGACTTCCGAGGCTGTAAGCGTTTCGCTCAACTGTGCCATTTCCTTACCCAGCAGGGACATTTTGTATGCCGCACGGATTTTACCGCCCATGTAGAGCGGCTGTTCCACTTGTATGCCGCCCATATATACCATGCCTATCTTGTAGTTCAGGTCTATTCCGGGGAAGTAGGCGAACCCCTTGTTGGGAAGGAATTGCCCTGTGGCATCGGGCTGGAAAGTAGGCAGGTTGCCGCCGGCTATGCCGAGGCTGCCGTCTGATGTACTGTAGATACCGTACCGCTGAGGCTGAAGTTGGGGAAGAAGTTGCCCTTATAGCTCTTTGCGGTGTAGCGTGCACTTTCCGTTTGTCTGGCGGCAGCTGCCATTTCTTTATTGTATTTCAGTGCCATTTCCCTGCATTGTTCCAGTGTCAGCGTCTCTTGGGCGGAGATGCAGGCAGCGGAGAGCAGGGCGGCGAGGATGAATGTTGTCTTTTTCATTATTGTTCGTTTTTTATATGAAAGAATAATGCGTATAGTACAGGGATGAACAGGAGTGTTATCAGCGTTCCGAATGTGAGGCCGCCCATGATGGAAGCTGCCAGCGAACCGAACATCGCGTCGGGCAGCAGCGGTATCATACCCAGAATGGTGGTCAGTGCAGCCATGGTCACAGGACGGAGACGGCTTTGGGCGCTATCCACCAGTGCCGTAATAGGTTCTACCCCTTGGTTGAGCTGAAGGGTGATTTCATCCATCAGTACGATGCCGTTCTTGATAAGCATGCCTATCAGTCCCAGCGTACCCACAATTGCCACGAAGTTGAACGTCTTGTCTGTAAGCAGCATCACAGCCACCACTCCCACAAGCAGCATGGGCAGACTGCAGAAGATGATAATCGGCTTGCGGTAGTCCTTGAACAGCATGATAAGAATGGCAATCATCAGGATGATGGCAAGCGGGAAGTTCTTGAACAGATACTCCATGGACTCGTCGCTGGCGCTCTTCTCGCCCTGCCAATGCAGGGTATAGCCTTGCGGAAGCTCTATCTGTTCTATCCGACGGGCGATAATCTGCCTTGCCTTTTCGGTCTCTATGCCGGGAGCGGGAGAGCATTGCACGCGCTGGCTGCGCTGTCCGTTATAGCGCGGAACAACGGGGTCTTCCCAGCGGATGTCGATGCGCTTGCTGATTTGTTTCAGCGGGGTGCTTCCCATGAGGCTTTCCACCAGTTCTTCCTTGCTCAGTGTACCTGCCTTCAGTTTCACCATGGTTTCCTCGTTCAGCAGTCCGTTCAGCGAGGGCAGGGCGGAGAATACCTGCGTATTGCCGAGGTCTTCTATCGGCTTTCCTTCCTCGTCCAGACATTTCAGGTAGATGTTGTCGCGGTGGATGCTTCGTAGAAGAACCCGATGGGTATGCCGCCGTTGGCGGAAAGCAGGGACATGCTTACGTCGTTGCGGCTGAGATCCAGCGCGCGGGCGGCTGCCTGGTCGTACTCGATGGAGAGTATGGGTATCTGCGGTTCCCAGTCGGTGGTGATGAGGCGGACCTCCGGCGTGTGTTCCATAATGTACCGCGCACTGTCGGCCAAGCGGTGCAGTACGGCAGGGTCGGGCCCCATGAACTGCGCTTCGATAGGGTACTTCTTGAACATCAGGTTGTAGCGTTTCAGGTTGATGTAAGCATCCGGATAACGCCGTGTCAGGTATTCCTGTATCTCATCCATATTCTCTACCAGGTCGTCAGGAGAGGTGAAGTCTATAATCAGTTCGCCGTACGACAAGGACGGATTGGCGATGCTGCGCACCAGGTTGTAGCGTCCCGGCGTGCCGCCGACAGAGGCGGTGACATGGGTAATCTCCTTGCGTGTTTTCAGGTAGGATTCTATCTCCCTTAAATCGCGTGCCACGCGGGTGGAGTTATTGCCTTCGGGCAGCTTGTACTCCATGTAGAGCTGGTCGTACACCATATCGGGGAAGAAACCCTGCCGCATGTAGCCGTAGCCGAAAATGGAAAGTCCCAGCAGGGCGAGCATCGCCAGTACGACGCTCCAGCGATGTGCCAGTCCGAAGTAGAGGGCGGTGCGCAGCAGGGCATAGGTACGTCCCTTGTATTCGCGCTTTCCGGTGGCGCTGACTTCAACGGCAGGGTGCAGCTTGCGGTTTGCCATCAGCGGCACGTGCACCAGCGCCAGCACCCAACTCAGCAGTAAGGACACCGCCAGTACGATGAACAGGTCGCGGGTGTATACCCCGGCAGTGTCCGGCGACAGGAAGATGGGAAGGAAAGCGATGATGGCTATCAGTGTGGCGCCCAGCAGGGGCATTGCCGTCTGGCGGCCGATGGCTGTCATTGCCTCCATGCGGTTTTTGCCGGCTTTCAGGTCTACCAGTATGCCGTCTACGATGACAATGGCATTATCTACCAGCATACCCATTGCCAGCACGAAAGCGGCAAGCGATACACGCTGCATGGTTCCGTCCGCCGTGTACAGGAACAGGAACGAACCGAATACGGTGACAATGAGGCTGATGCCGATGATGATTCCGCTCTTGAAACCCATGGCCAGCATCAGGATTACCACAACGATGATGACGGACTCTATCAGGTTGATGACGAAAGTACCCAAAGAGGCTCCCACACGTTCGGGCTGATAGAATACCTTGTGGCACTCCACGCCTGCGGGCAGGCGCTTTCTTTCAGTTGCGCCAGTTTTTTCTCTACGGCAGCGCCCACTTTCACGATGTCCGAACCGCTGGAAGCTGCGATGAGGATTCCCTGCGCCCGTTCGCTGTCGAAGAACAGTTCGTTGCGGGTAGGCTCTTCGTATCCTTTCTCAATGCGGGCAATGTCGCGCATGCGGAGCTGGTCGTCGTCATGCCCTTGTATCAGCATGCTGCCTATATCTTCCACTGTCTTGAACTTGTCACTGACGGTGACGCGGATGCGGTTGTCGCCGTTGTCGTAGTAGCCGCTGTAGGTGGTCTTGTTCTGTCCGTTCAAGGTGGCGAGGACTTCGGCGGCTTTACGCCGAGGTTTGCCATGCGGTCTTGCAGCAGGGAGATGTTGATGCATTCGGGACGTTTGCCGTACAGTTCCACCCGTTCCACGCCCGTCATGTCGCTTATTTCGCGCTTGATAAGCTCTGCGTAGTCGGACAGCTCCCGGTCGGACAGTCCGTCACCGGTCAGTGCGTAGAACATTCCGTATACATTGCCGAAGTCGTCTTTCACGATGGGGGTGCTCGCTCCGTCGGGCAGCAGGGCGCAGGCGTCGCTCACCTTGCGGCGCAGCATGTCCCAGCACTGCTCCACTTCATCGTCCGGGGTAATGGTGGTGAGTTCTACCTGTATCAGGGAGAGGTCGTTGTACGAGTAGCTTTCCACATTATCTATATTGCCCATGCTGCGGATGCTTTTCTCCAGCACATCCGTCACTTCCAGCTCTACCTGGTGGGCGGATGCCCCCGGATAGGTGGTTACCACCATGGCGAGTTTCACTTTTATTTCAGGGTCTTCCAGCTTGCTCATCTGGTAGCAGGAGAGGATGCCGCCTACAAACAGGACGGTCACCAGGAAGTAAACCAGATTGCGGTTTTTGAATGCCCATTTGCTTATATCCATAATTGCTGAGTTTTAAAGGAAAACAATGCTATAACAGTCCGCCGATGTTTGTGTCGCTGGCCGCAGGCAGAGGAGTCACGGTTTCTCCGTCCTTTATGTGATGTATTCCTGCCGACACCACTTGGTCGCCGGGTTGCAGCCCGTCGGAAGCGATGATGCTGCGTCCGTTGCTCAGCAGGCGTACGAGGGTTACTTCGCGGCTGTGTACTTTGCTGTCGGACGGGTTGTATACGAATACGCAGGTTTTGCCGTCTTTTTGCAGGACAGCGCTGCCGGGTACGGAGAGGTTGCGTGAACTGTCATTGTTGCAAAGAATGGTAACCATGGTGTTCATGCCTGGAGAAGGAACGGGGCGGTTGTCTGTAATCAGTTGCAGGCGCATGGTGTAGAGCTGGTTCGCATTTGCTTTGGGGGTGACGCTGATGAGTTTCAGCTCATAGGTCTGTTCCGGATAAATGTCGAACGTACAGCGGTATCGGTCAAATTGCTCGCGCCGGATGTATTCGGCTGCCGGAAGGTTTATTTCCACTTCCGGGGCGCTGTTGCTTATCATGGACAGGACAGGCATTCCGGCTCCCACCGTTTCGTGCGCTTCAAACAGCCTTTTCTGTATATAGCCGCTGAAAGGGGCGTAAAGGCGGGTGTAGCCCAACTGGTCTTTGTGATGCCGGTATTTGGCGGTGATTTGTTTCAGTCCGTACACGGCCTTGTCGTTGGCATTGGGCGTGGTTCCGTTGTCTTTGTAAAGCGCCATTACGCGTTCCGCCTCTGCCTTAATCTGTTTGTATTCGGCCTCGGTGGCGTCCAGTTGCACCTGGTAGTCTGTAGGGTCCAGTTCGGCAAGCAGCTGTCCTGCCTGCACGCGGGCGCCGTCCTTTACATATATCTTCTGTATCGTGCCGCTCACTCTGAATGCGAGGCTGATGTCTTGTGCCGCTTTTACTTTTCCGGGATATTGCAGGCTGGTTTGCCCGCCGGCGGAGACAACCGTATCTGTTTTTACGGTCTGGTATTCTCGCGTGTCTTTAGCTCCGTTGCTACAGGATAACAGCGAGTAGAGTGAGATGCTTGTTAAAATCCAATAAATTCGTTTCATAATTCAAGGTATATTAGTTTTGTGACAAAATTACTCAGTCTCTTCTATATATAAAAGGTTTATAAGCATTATAAAATGTTCTGTTTATGCCCTCTCTTTGTAAAAAACGGACATTTTCCTGTCTATTGTGTTCTCTGGTATTCGGCAGGAGTCATGCCTGTTATCCGTTTGAAGAACTTCGAGAAAAGGAAGGGTTGGGAAAGTTCAGCTCGTCCGATATTTGGAATATCAACAGATTGCTGTGTTTCAGCAATACTTTCGCTTCAAGAATAACGGATTGGTTGATCCATTGCATTACCGTCTGTCCGCTTGCCTCACGTATAACGGTGCTTAGGTAATGAGGGGTCAGGCATAGCTTGCCGGCATAGAAGTCGACGGAACGTTCCTGCTTGCTATGCTCGTTTACGAGAGCTATGAAGCGCCGGAATATTTCTTCCTGGCGTGAAAGGCGCAGCGGGGTGGCGGTACGCGTTTGCTCGTAAGTATACTTGAGGTTGTAAAGCAGGGAAATGATGAGATGCTGTACGGTTTCGCGGCGGTAGGGCGAGGAATGGAGTATATTCCACAGCAGGGTAAAGAACATCTCCGTCTGTGTCCACTCTTTCTCGTTAAATGACAGCACAATGCCATTTCCCGTGTAAGTTTCCGACAAGATAGAACCGGGCAGGGCAGGCAGGAAATTGCGTGCGGGCATTATGATTTGAAAATCATAGTCGGGACTGATTTCCAGCAGTTCTATCAGGGCATTGTCGGGGATAATTATGATTTTGCGGGCGGATGCTTCGTATTCGATGAGGTTGATGGAGATTCGCCCTGTTCCTTGCAGGACACGGATAATCCGTCCTTCTTTGGTACGGTAGGGTTGTCCGGTATGGAACAATTTGCTTCCCATTTGCGTAAAACTGATGACCATCCCCAAGTCATCGTTTATGAAGCGGTACTCAAGATGATTGATGATGTCCGGTTTATGACGGATGTCATCGAATGCAACGCTTATCGGTCTGCTTTTCTCCATATCTATAAACAGTAAGTAATTCAGTGGCAAAGATAATAAAGTATCCATATCGTTTGTCTTTTTCGGTAAAAAGTCGTACTATCGGAACATCATTGCCGACAAATGGATTGTAAACATACTAAGCTGTGCGTCTATCTTTGCATTGTGCTAAATAAAATAAGAAACAGATATGGATGTAAAACAAGCAATTCTCTCTTTAGCCTTTCTTCTTACGGCTGCATTGGCTCATGCACAACTGACCTTGGACGAGTGCCGACGTCAGGCGCAGGCCAATTATCCGTTGGTGCGCCGGTACGGACTGATAGAAAAGGCATGTGAATATGATCTTTCCAATGCCGGAAAGGGCTATCTGCCCCGGTTCTCATTGTCGGGAAAGGCCACGTATCAGAGTGATATAACCCCGGCTGCCGTCGAGATACCGGGTATTGATGTAGAGACAGCTCCCAAAGACCAGTATCAGGTGATGCTCGAATTGCAGCAAACCATTTGGGACGGCGGGGATATCCGCAACCGGAAACGTCTGACACGTGCGGCATCGGATGTGGACATGGAAAAGCAGCATGTAGATATGTACGCATTGAACGACCGTATCAACAGCTGTTTTTCGGTATCCTGCTGCTGGACGAACAACTGAAGCAGAACCGGCTTTTGCAGGATGATTTGGGACGGACGCACAAGCAGGTGTCTGACTATATGGCAAACGGTATAGCTACCCAAAGCGATTTGGATGCCGTCAGTGTGGAGCAGTTGAATGCCGGACAGCACCGCATCGAACTGGAAACATCGCGTCAGGCATACGTAAACATGCTTTCCGCTTTTATAGGAAAAGAAATCCCTGCCGGAACTGTTTTTCAAAAGCCTGCACCGGAAAGTACCGTCAGTGTGGCGGGTGGGATAAATAACCGTCCTGAACTCCGCCTTTTCGAGGCTCAGACAGAACAGCTCAGCGTGCAGGAAGCTACATTGAATGCAAGGGTAATGCCCCGTTTCGGGCTTTTTTGCAGGGTGCCTACGGCAATCCGGGGCTGAATATGCTGAAAGATGAATTCAGTGCATACTATATGGCAGGTGTACGCATGTCGTGGAATTTCGGCAGCCTCTATACCCTGAAGAACGACCGCCGCAGGATAGACAACAGCCGCCGGCAGATAGAAACAAGCAGAGACGTGTTTCTGTTCAATACCCGTTTGCAGGCCACACAGCAGGATGCGGGCGTATTGTCCATGCGCAGGCAAATGGCGGATGATGATGAAATTATCCGCTTGCGTGAGAATATCCGTCGTGCAGCCGAGGCCAAAGTGGAGAACGGAACGCTGACCGTTACCGACCTGCTTCGCGAGATAACCAATGAGAATCTGGCATGCCGGACCAAGGCATTGCATGAAGTGCAACTGTTGATGAATATCTGGCAGTTGAAATACACTTTGAATAATTGAGATTTTAGAATTGATGGTAACAATAAAATCCTATGATATGAAATCATTTACATTATTTCCAGTATTGTTCTTTCTTGTCGCTTGCAGCAGCGGTACACCCGAATATGATGCTACGGGAACTTTCGAGGCTACCGATGTCGTAGTCTCTGCCGAAGCGTCCGGAAAGATACTCGGTCTGGATGTGGAAGAAGGTACTATTTTGAAAGCCGGGCAGGAAGCCGGCATTATCGACACAGTTCAGCTTTATCTGAAAAAACTCCAGTTGGAAGCCGGTGTTAAGTCCGTGGAAGGGCAACGCCCCGATATTCTGAAACAGGTGGCGGCAACCAAAGAACAAATCGTTCAGGCGCAACGCGAACGCGACCGTGTAGCCAATCTGCTTCGTGTAGGTGCAGCCAATCAGAAGCAGTTGGATGATGCCGAATCACTGCTTAAGGTACTCCGCAAACAACTTGCCGCACAAAACTCCACGTTGCAGAACAGCGACCAGAGTCTGACCTGGCAGAGTTCGTCGGTCGGTATTCAGGTTGCCCAGGTTGAAGACCAGTTAAAGAAATGCCACATCGTTGCTCCGCTGACCGGAACTGTCCTTGCCAAATATGCAGAAGCGGGAGAGCTGGCCGCACCGGGTACTCCGTTGTTCAAGATGGCTGATATGGAACAGATTTATCTGCGTGCCTATATCACTTCCGAGCAACTGTCCGAGGTGAAGCTGGGGCAGAAAGTGACTGTATATGCCGATTACGGTAAAGATGTCCGGACTGCATATCCGGGAGTCGTCACCTGGATTTCGGACAGTTCAGAGTTTACTCCCAAAACGATTCTTACGAAAGATGAACGTGCCAATCTGGTATATGCCGTTAAAGTGGCCGTGAAGAATGACGGTATGTTGAAAATCGGAATGTATGGGGGAGTGGATTTATAATTCGTCATTCGATACCGTCATGGATTTTGCAGTAACTGTCGATAATGTTTTTAAACGCTACGGCCAGGTGGAAGCCTTGCAAGGCGTTTCACTGTCCGTCCGTCCGGGTGAACTTTTCGGAATCATCGGCTGACGGTGCGGGGAAAACGTCTCTGTTCCGTATTCTTGCCACCTTGCTGCTTGCCGATGAAGGCAAGGCTACGGTATGCGGGCTGGATATGGTGAAGGATTATAAGGCTATCCGCCAACGGGTAGGGTATATGCCCGGACGCTTTTCTCTCTATCAGGACCTGACGGTAGAGGAGAACCTGAGTTTCTTCGCTACGGTTTTTCATACTACCATCGAAGAGAATTATGATTTGGTGCGTGACATCTACCGGCAGATAGAACCTTTCCGCAAGCGTCGTGCCGGAGCATTGTCCGGCGGCATGAAGCAGAAGCTTGCCCTGAGCTGTGCGCTTATCCATAAACCGGATGTCCTTTTTCTGGATGAGCCTACTACCGGTGTAGATCCGGTTTCGCGCAAGGAGTTCTGGGAGATACTTCGCCGCCTCAAAGAACAGGGTATCACCATCATTGCCTCTACTCCAATTGTGGACGAGGCACGTCAATGCGACCGTATTGCCTTTATCAATGAAGGCCGGATACATGGCATTGATACTCCCGACTGCATTCTGAAGCAGTTTGCAGACATACTTTGTCCTTCGGGACTGTTGCATGAGAAAGCGGATAACCGTGAGAATTACGTAATAGAGGTGGATGGACTGACAAAACGTTTCGGTACTTTTACGGCTGTGGACCATATCTCCTTCAAAGTCCGTCAAGGTGAAATATTCGGCTTTCTGGGAGCCAATGGAGCCGGTAAGACTACTGCTATGCGCATGCTCACGGGGTTAAGTCGTCCTACAGACGGTAAGGCTTGCGTGGCTGGCTTTGATGTTGCCACCCAATCTGAAGCCGTGAAGAAGAATATCGCTATATGAGCCAGAAGTTTTCTTTGTACGAAGATCTCAAGGTATGGGAGAATATCCGCCTTTTTGCCGGTATCTACGGAATGCCCGAAGCCGAGATTGCTCCGAGAACAGATGAATTGCTTCAGCGCCTGGGTCTGGAAAAGGAACGTAATACGCTCGTAAAGAGCCTACCGCTGGGCTGGAAACAGAAGCTGGCTTTCTCAGTCTCCATTTTTCATCATCCCAGGATTGTTTTCCTGGATGAACCTACAGGGGGTGTCGATCCTGCCACTCGCCGCCAGTTTTGGGAATTGATTTATCAGGCAGCCGACCGGGGTATCACCGTTTTTGTCACGACCCATTTTATGGATGAGGCGGAATATTGCGACCGTATTTCTATCATGGTGGACGGCGTAATCCGTACGCTTGACACTCCCGACAGACTGAAACGGCAGTTTGGAGCCGATACCATGGACGATGTGTTCCAACAGTTGGCTCGTGAGGCTGTAAGAACGGCAGACTGATACAGATATAAAATTCAAAACAGATTGTTATATAACCATGAAACAATTCATAGCTTTTGTCCGAAAAGAATTCTTTCACATCTTCCGCGACCGGCGCACGATGCTGATTCTGCTGGGTATGCCCGTTGTGCAGATAATCCTTTTCGGCTTTGCCATCACTACGGAAGTAAGGAATGTGCGTGTGGCCGTTCTCGACCCTTCCAATGATGCCGTAACCCGACGCATAATCGACCGTGTGGATGCCAGTGAGTACTTTACCGTTATCCACCGTCTGCATTCTCCCCGAAGAAGCAGAACGCTTTTTCAGGAGCGGTGATATTGATATGGCAATAGTCTTTAGCGAACGTTTCTCGGACAATCTCTATACCGGTGAGGCCGGAGTACAGATTATTTCCGATGCCACCGACCCTAATATGACTACCATGCAGGCGGGATATGCCACAAATATCATCTCCATGGTCAGACAGGATATGCTTCCGCCCGGAGTACGCGTATCCGCCATTGTGCCCCAAGTCAAGCTGCTTTATAATCCGCAGATGAAGAGTGCCTATAATTTTGTTCCCGGTGTTATGGGGCTTATCCTGATGCTGATTTGCGCAATGATGACTTCCATCTCCATCGTGCGCGAGAAGGAGACGGGAACTATGGAAGTGTTGCTGGTTTCTCCCGTAAAGCCGCTGTTTATCATTCTTGCCAAAGCAGTGCCGTACTTTGTGTTGTCATTTGTCAACCTGATTACGATTCTGCTGCTTTCGGTCTATGTCCTTCATGTTCCGGTTGCAGGCAGCCTGTTTTGGCTGATTGCCGTATCACTGCTTTTCATTTTCGTATCATTGGCTTTGGGACTGCTTATCTCCACTGTTACCCGTACACAGGTGGCAGCTATGTTGGTGTCCGGCTTGATGCTGATGATGCCCACTATGTTGCTTTCGGGAATGATATTTCCTATTGAGAGCATGCCTGCCATTTTGCAAGGTATTTCTACGGTGATTCCCGCACGTTGGTATATTCAAGCGGTACGCAAATTGATGATAGAGGGTGTGGATATATCACTGGTGCTGACCGAAATCGGTATACTGACTGTTATGGCGGTACTCCTGATAACCGTTAGCTTCAAGAAATTCAAAAACCGGTTGGAGTGAAGTTGTTCCGATTATAATTATTCACCGGCCGGCAAAGTCAACGTATCCGTGTGTTAAATATGTAAGATGTGTCATAACCGTAGAGCATAAACAGTAGTATCCTTATGATTAAATATCTGATAGAAAAAAGAATTCAAGCAGTTGTTCCGCAACTCATTCTTGCCTAAGCTGATTTTCATATTCCCTTGTATGATTATGATACTGATGCCTTGGGCTGCCAATCTGGAGATAAAGAATATCAATCTCAATGTCGTCGATAATGACCGTAGCGTTGTGTCCCGCCGTCTGGTGGATAAGCTCGGCGCTTCCACTTATTTCCGTCTGACAGCGTTGCCCGATACGTATGATGAGGCTTTGTACGGTATTGAGGCTGGTACGGCAGATGTTATTTTGGAGATTCCCCGTGATTTCGAGAAAGACTGGATAAACGGCAAAGCTCCCCGTCTGCTTGTTGCCGCCAATGCGGTGAACGGAACAAAAGGAAGTTTGGGCGGTTCTTATCTTTCTGCCATCATCGGTGACTATACCCGTGAACTGAAGTCGGAAATGGCTGTAAGACCATTGGCAGACAAACCACTTCCCCGTATCGGTATTTCCACATTGAATCTCTATAATCCTACGCTGAACTATAAGCTCTTTATGGTTCCTGCACTTATGGTGATGCTGCTGACGCTGATTTGCGGCTTTCTTCCCGCCCTTAATGTGGTGGGCGAGAAAGAGGCGGGTACAATTGAACAGATCAATGTGACACCGGTCGGTAAATTCACGTTTATTACTGCCAAATTGATACCTTATTGCTGATAGGTTTTTGTGGTACTTACCATTTGTTTTGTCCTTGCATGGTTGCTTTACGGCATTCTGCCTGCCGGACATTTTTTCACTATTTACGGTTTTGCGCTGATATTTCTGCCGGTTGTATCCGGATTCGGTCTGGTTATATCCAATCATTCGGCAACGTTACAGCAAGCCATGTTCGTTATGTGGTTCTTTATGCTTGTACTTATTTTGTTGAGCGGGCTTTTTACGCCGGTCCATAGTATGCCCGAATGGCGCAATGGATTACCCGTATCAATCCGTTGAGGTATTTTGTAGAGGTGATGCGTACGATATACCTTCGCGGCGGTGGTTTTGCGGAGTTGCTTCCCCAATTGGGTATCTTATCCGTATTTGCTGTGGCAGCTAATGTTTGGGCGGTAAAGAGCTACAGGAAAAGTAATTGAGAAAGTCGGTAAGGTAATTTTTCTCCTGATTGTTCCGTGAAAGCATGGTCAGTCATTCCTTTTTTCTATCTTTGCAGGCAAATCAATCAATACCTTATACCGAATGAACACGCAAAATTCTTATCTTGCTTCAAAGCCGCATTACGAGATACTCGACGGGCTTCGTGGCGTAGCTGCCGTAATGGTAGTCGCTTTTCATCTGCTGGAAGCGCATTCCGGCGGCAATCACTTGGAACAAATTATCAATCACGGTTACCTGGCGGTAGATTTTTTCTTTATGCTTTCCGGTTTTGTTATCGGTTATGCCTATGACGACCGCTGGAGCAGGATGAGCATCGGTACTTTCTTCAAGCGGCGTATTATCCGTTTGCATCCTATGGTGATAGTGGGAAGCATAGTGGGTGCGGTGTTCTTTTATTTTCAGGAGTCGCCCTGCTTTCCGGCTATTCAGGATACATCGGCAGGGACTATGCTGCTGGTAATGCTGCTGGGGTGTACGCTGCTTCCGCTTCCTTTGAAATGGGACATTCGCGGCTGGACCGAGATGCATCCGCTCAACGGACCGGCCTGGTCGCTTTACTACGAATACATAGGCAATATTCTTTATGCATTGTTCATCCGCAAGTTCAGCAAGACAGCTTTATCCGTTCTCGTTGTTGTGGCGGGATGTTTTACGGTGCACCTTTGTCTTACCGCACCTGCAGGTGATATTGTCGGCGGCTGGGCGTTGAATTGGGAGCAGCAGTACGTAGGGCTTGTCCGGTTGATGTATCCTTTCTTTGGCGGATTACTGCTGTCTCGTCTGGGGTGGATTGTTCGTATTGAGAAGCGTGCGTTCTGGTGGTGCAGTCTGATGATTGTGGCAGTTTTGGCATTCCCCGTCTGGGCGGTGAAAATCATTATTGGATGAACGGACTCTATGAGCCTGCTGCATTCTTTTTGTCTTTCCTGTGATTGTGTCCATGGGGGCGGGAGGTAAGGTGACGGGCAAACGTTCTACGCTGTGTGCAAGTTTCTGGGAGATATTTCGTATCCGGTATACATAACGCATTATCCGTTGGTGTATACCTACACGGCGTGGGTGTGCAATAATAATGCTACTTTAGCGGAAAGCATTCCTTATATGATACTGACCTTTGCCGGTGCTTTCGTGCTTGCCTATGCCTGTCTGAAACTCTATGACGAACCTATACGCAAATGGCTGACAGACCGATTCCTGAAAGGAAAGAAAACTGTTAAAAGTTAGTTCTCGTGTAGTGAGGTAAACGCATGTACAATGTAATCCAGTTCAGGTATGATAAAAAAGTCCCGATGCAGTTTATTCAGAATCTGCACCGGGACTTTTCTCTAATTACCAGTTATCTTATTTTACGTCAATGAATCTTTTGGCCTTTTCTTTTTCCTGTTCGGAAAACTTCGGCAAGTCTATGTTCAACACGCCGTTTTCTACTTGTGCGGAAATCTTTTCTTTGTCTACATCGTCCGGAAGGATCATTGTCTGTTGGAATTTGGAGTATGAGAATTCGCGACGCAGATAGCGGCCTTCTTTCTTCTCTTCCTTGTTTTCCGTTTTCTTCTCCATGCTGATGACCAAGTTGTTTTCTTCGTCGATATGGACGTTGAAGTCTTCTTTGGTCATTCCGGGAGCTGCCAACTCTACCTTGTATTCCTTTTCTGTTTCAAATACGTTGATGGCGGGAGCCGTTGCATTGGCTTTTACCATCCAATCGTTATCAAAGAAATCGTTAAAGATACTTGGTAACCAATTCTGAGTTCTTCTTACAGGCATCATAATCATAGTCTCCTATCTTTAAAAAGTTATACATTCGTTTTGCTCTGACTTCGGTTTTCGATGTTCCCCGATGTTTGCCTTTCGGCTTTCACCGTCTGTATCTTGAACCGTCGTTCACTTACTGTTATGGCAAACTGTATGCCAACTGGTTTGTACTCACTTTATTGACTAATTGTCATTGTTGGTCTGACTATTTTACCTGTATAATGCCAATATTGCTATCTTTTTATTTAAAATTGATTGAATTTCATACTAATTTAAAACGCATTCGCCAGCGCTTGCTTTCTTCGTCCCAGTCGTGGCTGATAATTTTGAAAGTTCCTATCTCGGAAGTGTTGACAACGTGTGTACCGATGCAAAGGCATTCGTCATAATCACCGACTTTTACTATACGTACGGTTTCCGAAGCATCTTCCGGCAGTCGTTTCAAGTCAAAGCGTCCTTGTGCTTCTTCCTGCGTGATGAATTC
>ENA-OQAA01001145-OQAA01001145.1-human-gut-metagenome-genome-assembly--contig:-NODE-1145-length-14604-cov-1.661739_pt1 | contig 14604 bp, 16 predicted proteins | sample MGYA00242489_ERZ504515 | MGnify/ENA primary metagenome ERZ504515 (study PRJEB26092, sample SAMD00036237) | human gut metagenome | host: Homo sapiens | study: EMG produced TPA metagenomics assembly of...
CTTTGCTGTCCAGCGAACAGAAGAATAAATTCCTTTTGCAAAAAATGTACTGATCTTTTTACTGTCTGTCACTATTTCGGCAGTCGCATTTGCAACATAAGGAACCTGCAACGGTGAAAATGCCATTGATTCCATCTCCTTAAGCAGCGCTTCTCCTGCTGGTTTTAAAAGCAGGGAATGAAATGGTCCACTGACTTTAAGCTCCACAACACGCTTTGCACCTGCCTCTTTTAATGCTAAAGATGCCTGCTGCACCTCATTAGTCAGACCAGTTATTACTATCTGACCAGGACAGTTATAATTTGCGATCCATACATTTTCAAAGCTTTCAAGAATTTCTTCTATTTTTTTTGCATCTAATCCTAAAACAGCTGCCATTGCGCCTTCACCGGCTGGAACAGTGCTCTGCATCAAAATTCCTCTGCGTCGCACTAACTTTATAGCATCTAGCTCGTTCATGCCGCCTGCTGCTGCAACTGCTGCATACTCTCCAAGGCTTAAGCCTGCTGTGATGTCAGGATTAATGCCGCGTTTTTTTAGTTCCTGCACAATTGCAAGGCAAACGCTTACCATACATGGCTGTGTGTACTCTGTCAAGTTAAGTTCTTCGTGCTCACCAAAACACATTTCCTTCAAATCGAAGTCAAGAATTTTTTGTGCTTGATCAAAAAATGATCTTGCAGCTTCACTGTTTTCATAGAAATCTTTTCCCATTCCAGCTTTCTGCGCACCCTGTCCTGGAAAATAAATGCAAGCTTACTCATAACATGCCCCTTTCTCAAGAAGCTTTGCCGCCTCAGCCACAATGTTTTCAATGACCTCCCTGCAAGTTAACTCCTCTTTGATCATTCCTGCTATCTGACCAGACATGACACTTCCATTTTTCACATCGCCTTCTACAACAGCCTTTCTAAGACCACCTAACGTCAGATACTCAAGTTCCTCTAATGTTGCACCTTTCTTTTCCAGATCAAGATACTGCTTTGTCATTTCATTTCTAAGTGCTCTAACTGGATGACCAGTGCTTCTGCCTGTTACTTTCGTATCAATATCCTTTGCCTTTAAAATCTTATCCTTATAATTTTGATGTGCCCAGCACTCCTTTGTCGCAACAAAACGAGTTCCCATCTGTACACCGCATGCCCCAAGCATAAAAGCTGCTGCAAGACCTCTGCCATCTGCTATTCCGCCTGCCGCAATAACTGGGATATTCAATGCGTCAACTACCTGCGGAACAAGTGTCATTGTCGTACTCTCACCAATATGACCACCTGATTCACATCCTTCTGCAACAACAGCATCGGCTCCTGCTCGCTCCATTCTTTTTGCTAAAGCAACGGATGCAACGACTGGAATCACCTTAATGCCCTTTGATTTCCAAAGTGCCATATAACTCTCTGGATTTCCTGCACCTGTCGTAACAACACTTACGCCTTCCTCTGCAACTACCTGTGCAATCTCTGGCGCATACGGACTCATCAGCATGACATTGACGCCAAACGGCTTATCTGTCAGCTGCTTTGTCAGGCGAATCTGTTCTCTGACCCACTCAGCCGGTGCATTTGCGGCACCAATAATACCAAGTCCGCCTGCATTTGATACTGCTGCTGCAAGCGTATGTTCCGCCACCCATGCCATTCCGCCTTGAATGATTGGTGCCTGGATTCCAAGCAATCTGGTTAATTCTGTCTGCATCCTTTTTCCTGCCTTTTCTCGTTTCTCATTTATAATCATGAACATACTCTTGTTTCATGATCGTATGTTATTTACTCTTTATGACTCTGAATATAATCAATTACATCAGCAACAGTCTCAAGCTGACCCAGATCATCAGTTGGAATTTCAATTCCATAGTTTTCCTCAAGTGCCATTACCATCTCAAATAAATCAAGAGAATCTGCCTTTAAATCATCCTTGAAAGAGGACTCCATTGTAATGCTGTCTTCCTCTACACCTAAGTTTTCTGCTACAATAGCCTTAATTTCTTCAAACATTTTCATTTCTCCTTTATAATAAATTATTGTTTTACCGTTTTTTGCGGTTTCTGCTTTGATCGTTCTTACTTCTTTCTCCAAGTAATCACATCTGCTCCCCAGGTTAAGCCTCCGCCAAAGCCTGCAATGATAATTTTATCACCGTCATGAAGCAGCTTTTTTTGATTCATTTCATCAAGAAGAATCGGGATTGATGCTGATGATGTATTTCCATATTCATCCAAATTCATTGGAAATTTTTCAATTGGCTGATCCATACGCTTTGCCGCTGCCTCTACAATGCGGCGATTTGCCTGATGAAGAAGATAATATGCAATCTCTTCTTTTTCAGATTGTTCTTCTCTAGAAGTTCGTCAATTACTTCTGGCACCTTGCGCACGGCAAACTGAAAAATAGCTCTGCCATCCATGCTTATAAAATAGTCGCGCTTAAACAAGTCTGGATGCTCCTTTTCAAACAGCCAATTTGCATCATGACGGCTCTTTAAGGTAAGTGCCTGTGACTGTCTTCCATCAGCATGAAGAACAGGAACCCATGAATCATTTTTTGATGCTTCTAATATAACTGCCCCGCGCCATCGCCGAACAATATACAGCTTCCCCTGTCTTGCCAATCCACTACATTGGAAAGCACCTCGCTTCCGATGACAAGTGCGTAGCGTACAATTTTGCTTTCAAGATATGTACGCGCTGTGACAAATGCACTCACAAAACCGCTGCATGCTGCGTTCAGATCAAAACATAATGCATTAGAAGCACCTATTGCTGCCTGCACAAGACATGCCGTACTCGGCATGATGCTCTCTGGTGTCATAGTGGACACAATAATCAGACCAATCTCATCCGCTAAAATTTCCGCATCCAAAAGTGCTTTTTTTGCTGCACAAACTGCTAAAGAGGAAACCGTCTCATTTTCTGCAATATGACGTCTTTTTATTCCGGTGCGCTCTGTGATCCATGCATCGCTTGTATCAACAAACTGTGCCAGATCATCATTTTCCATTACATGTGATGCAGCGCATGCACCTGTTCCTATGATTGTTCCTGTCATATCCATCCTCTGCTCTTTCTTTCCATTGCAGTTCACAAGTTCAGCTCTCTTCAAGAATATCTCAAAGCAGATGCTTTTTACTCATGAGCTGTTACCAGTTTACCAAATTGCCAGTTAATTACAATTTACAAAAAAGCGCAAAATGTAAGAAATTTAATAAAATCATCATAGCATTTCAAAAACAGTTCTTGGTAAAATGAGAATTATAAAAAGTTGATTTGTACACGCAAACCAAATACTTATTTTTCAGGAAATAGAAAGGATGGATAGGCTTTATGTCTGTTAAAGTTAGTATTATCGTGCCTGTATACAACTCTGCAAAGACACTTCGACGCTGTGCAGACAGCATTTTAAATCAAGATTTTACTGATTATGAACTTTTTCTTGTTGACGACGGCAGCACCGATGATTCTGGTGCGATCTGTGATGAATATGCCGCCCTTGATAACCGCGTCAATGTCATTCACAAAAATAACAGCGGCGTATCTGATACAAGAAATACAGCTCTTGATCTAGCTCACGGAAAATATATACAATTTTTAGATAGTGATGATTGGATTACACCAGATGCCACAAAGCTTCTTGTGCGCACTGCTGAGAAAAACAACTGCGATCTTGTAATAGCAGATTTTTATCGTGTCAATGGGGAACGTGTTTCTCAAAAAGGAGATATTGATGAGGATGCCGTACTTTCAAAAGAAGAATTTTCCCACCATATGATGGAAAATCCTGCTGACTTTTATTATGGTGTGATTTGGAATAAGCTGTATCGCCGCGATATTATCGAAGAACATGAACTTCGCATGAACATACAGATCAACTGGTGCGAGGATTTTATGTTTAATCTTGAGTATATAAGATACGCTGAGCGTTTTATTGCATTAAAGGTTCCGATCTATTACTATGTCAAAACAAAGGGTTCTCTTGTGAGTCAAAGTGCAACGATCTCCAATACTGTCAAGATGAAGCTTGAAATTTTTGAGTATTATAACAATTTTTATAAACACACATTTGATGAAGCATATTATGAGAAAAACCGACTGAAAATCTACCATTTTTTGATCGACTCAGCAAAGGATGGATTTGTAATGCCTTCAATTCTTCCTGGATCGAAAAATTAGGCAGTGAACGAACAAGTGTATCTCCACAGGCATTAAACGGACATGGCATTATTATTGATGCCTACCGCAGCAAAATGCTTTTGCATCGTTACCTCGAATCTGCTGCTATTAAGCATGATTTGACACTAAATGATGCCTGCCTTTTACTTGCTTTGGAAAATCCAATTCCGTTTACAACAAAAAAAGAGCTCGCCAATTATGCACAGCTCCCACTCCATATTCTTTCTTTGTCGCTCTCTCATCTTTCGATGCGTGGTTTTATTCAGCCTCTTCCGATACAACATTTTTCAGTTTGCTTGCTTGAGACAGCAACGCCAGTGCTTGACGATCTGAAAGCTGCAATTAATGATTTTAAATGCACCTGCATGCGCGACTTTACAAAAGAAGAGAGCTGCCTTTATAGACAGCTCTCAGAACGGATTCACGAAAATGTATTAGAAAGTCTTCGCTGATCCAAATATAGTATTTTTTAGACACCATGTGCTCATTGCAGTACATGGTGTTTTTTTAATTATTCGATCTCTCAGTCTCAATGATGAACTTAACAGAACCATTCATGCTGTCGCTTCTGCCGCTATAGGTATCATATGAAATCTCATCTGAGGTCAGAGCCTTTAAGCGGTCAAGAATTACTGTAAGATTCTCATCAGCCAGATCCTTGATTCTTGCTGATTCCTTCATCGTAAAACTCCTGCATACCGTCCTTTAAATCCTCTGCGCCATCCTTAAGCTCGCTGATTCCATCTACTACATCATCACTTGCATCTGATAACGTATCTGCACCATCCTTAAGATCACTAACGCCATCTGCTAACGTCTGTGCACCACTCTTTAAGTCAAGTGTTCCCTTTCTCAAATCATTAGTTCCAGACTTCAATGTATCAGCACCACTGCTAAGTGCACTTGTACCAGACTTTAATGTGTTAATTCCATTTTGTAATGTACCAGCACCACTCTTTAAGGTATCTGCACCTGTCTTTAAGGTATCGGTTCCGCCTTTAAAGTGTCAGTTCCGCTCTTTAAGGTGTCAATTTCCGTTCTTTGCACTGTCGATTGCCGCCCTTTAAGGTTGCTGCACCATCACGTAATGTCTGACTGTTTGCTGCAAGCTGTCCTGCTCCTGCCATCATCTGTGTGCTTAACTGATTAATCCCTCGATCAGCTGTCCAGCTCCAGTCTGGAGTGCTGCTGCGCCGCTTGTAAGAGATGCACTGTTTGCCTTTAACTGTGCTGCACCACCTGTAAGGGTGTCGTTGTTTGCATCAAGCTGTGCAAAACCATCTAACAGCTGTTTGATACCTGCCGAAGCCTGCGTGTTTAATGTAGCAACTTGTGTTGAAAGATTACCCATTGCTTCATTGAAGGTCTGCATATTAGAATCAAGTAAATCAACACCTGTGTTAAGCGCAGTGACATCTGCTGCCGGAATCTGATCTTTCATCGTGGTAATGCTATCAATCTTCTCCTTCATAGTGCCAACAGTTCCTAACAAGCCATTCGCGTTATCTACAATTGTCTGAATCTGAGTAGGAAGTGCTGCAAGTCCATTCATTAGTGCCTGCAGTGTTTCTGTATTCAAAGGTGTCACATCACCAACAGAAGCCGTTACATATGGTACACTAGCAGTAACAGATGAAACCTCTGGAATCTGATTTGCTGCTGTTTCAAGTGCTGTTGCCAGTGCTTCATCTCCATTTTGTCTTGCTGCCGCTGCCTGAGTCAAAAGAGATTGTTTTGCACTTGCAATCTGACCATTTGCTGTTGCTATTTGATCATTTGCTGTTTTGATCTGACCATTTGCCGCATCAACCTGATCATTTGCTGCTTTGACTTGGGCATTGATGTTATTTACTACACTCTGAAGACCTGCAACATATTGCTGAATTGCACCTAACTGTGCATTTAACTGATCCTTTAAGCCAGTTGCTTGCTCCATCATAGTATTAACTGGATCTACAATCTGTGTCTGCATAGCCGCTGGCAAATCACTTGCTTCTGTGATCAGCTCATTTCCAGTTTTCAACATGCTGTCTAACAGAGTCATTAACTGTTTAGTCTCGTCAGTTCCTAAGGAAGCCTTTAATGATGCTGTTCCCTGTGCCAGTGCATTTGATGCTGCGACAAGATCCTCTGTCGTCTCTCCCTCTCCATCAAGTGCTGCAGTAAGTGTGCTTAACGCACCCTGAATCTGAGTCAGTGCCTGTGCACCCTGTGAAAGCTGCTGTTCGCCTGCAACATATGCACTTACGCCATCTGCTAAGGAATCTGTTCCTGCTGTGTAGCTGTTAACACCAGCTGCCAGTGTGTTGATTCCTTGGGCAAACTGAGAAACCTTTGTGTTTAATTCACTGTCACTTGACAGATTTGCCTGAATACCTGCATTTAACAGATCGACACCAGATGTATAATCATTGATTCCACTCTGTAATGTACCTGCACCACTCTGTAACTGTGCTGCTCCGCTTTGTAACTGTCCTGCACCGCTCTGTAACTGACCTGCTCCACTCTGAAGTGAAGTTGCACCACTTGCAAGCTGACTCACACCACTTACAAGATCCTTAGAACCACTCTGAAGCTTTCCAGCTCCATCGTCAAGCGTCTTTGCTCCGCTTGCAAGATCACCTGCTCCGCTCTGTAACTGCTTTGCTCCATCTGCAAGTTTATTTACGCCATCTGTCAGATCACCAACGCCATCCGAAAGATCATGTGTGCCATCTCTTAATTCCTTAACACCATCATCAAACTCGCCATACTTCTCGTCAAGTTCCTCCACACCATCATACAGATCAGAGGTTCCATCAACAAGCTGTGTTGCTGCATCTGTAAGATCATCAAGTGCATCCTTGATGTCATCTAATGCACTGTCATCATCAAAGTCAATATCCTTTAACAGATCAGACAATGCAACTGTCAGAGAAGAACTCATTGAGAAATCTGTTACATCAGCTTCAATCGATACGCTGTCTGGAATGTCAATATCAAGCGTTTTGTCTTCGCTGTTCTTGTCTTCGTCATCTGTAGAAAGAGAAAGTGTATCAAGCTTTAAGCTATCCTTAAGACCAGGCATTCCGACACCCACAACAATATTTCTGCTTCCATCGGAAATTACCTTTCCGTTGTCGATGGTGACATTAGAGAATGTATCATCTGGAAGTATCATCGCAGTCAGCATTACAAATGGACTGTAGATAGTCTCATTCTTTCCATCTACCTTTGCACTCTTCTTCTCGTTGTTAGTATACTGAATCTTGATCTGAAGATGACCGCTCTTGCCGACAAGATCCTGCGGCTGCATTTCCTGTCCATCTAAGAAGTATGTAAACTTTACAGATACAGGAAGGTCCTTGTTGCTCTGACCCTGATAATAAATATCGCTGCCATCTGTATTCCATGTCAGGCTGTCACCATTTTCACTAAAGGTTTCATCACCTTTTACATTCTTTATATTTGTCAGATCAGATTGATCCTCAACACTGCTTTCACTGCCTGCATTCTTTAACCAGTTAGATACTGTGATCTGCTGTGGATTTCCAGATGCATCTGCATTTACATAGACGGTTTCCTCTTTTGATACACTGCTTGATGAATCTGTTGTATTTACTGTGTTCGCAGCCATTGCCATTGGAACACTTCCTACTGCTACTGCCATGCCGACTGCAAGTCCGGCTGTCATTTTTCTTTTCAGCATGTGATTTCTATTCATAATATAACACCCTCATTCTCATTTCTAAATCAGAATTGCACGCTTGTGCACGCCAGTTACTTTACTTTTTATTTCTTTCCAAGAAAGTTAATTGATGTCTTACAAATTACTTTATCAAAAATCAGGAACATTGCCGGCAAAACAAGTGCAACAACGACAACACTGATTAATGCACCTCTTGAAAGAAGTGTACAGATGGAACCAATCATATCAACCTTTGAATACGCTGATACACCAAATGTTGCTGCGAAGAAGCTAAGACCACTCGTTATAATGGATTCAATGCTTGCCTTATGTGCTGCACTGACAGCTTCCTTTTTATTCTTTCCTCTGCTTCTCTCTTTCTGATAACGGCTCGTCATCAGGATTGCATAATCTACTGTCGCACCTAACTGAATAGTTCCGACAAACGATAGAAGCAACAAACGGAAGACTAATGTTTTGATAGAACGGCACTGCCATATTAATTGCAATCGCAAATTCGATTACTGCTACCAGAATAATTGGCAGTGAAATCGACTTGAAAATAATCATGATAATAATGAAAATCGCTGCCATTGATACAGTGTTAACACTTTGAAGGTCGATATTTGTTACATCCTCAAGGTCCTTCATCATAGGAGCTTCACCGATTACCATTGCATTTTCATCATAACCCTTTACAATGTCATTGATCTGGCAATCTGACTGTTAACTTTCTCTGTCGCTGACTGATATTGTGAGCATACAAACGCAAGCTCCCAATTATCACTTTGCAGCATACTCTTGATATCCTTTGGAATCATAGAATCAGGAATAGTTGCACCAACTAAGGAATTTAAGCTGATCGTCCACTTAACACCGTCCACCTCATCGATGGCATTTAACATATCGCGCTTATCCTTTGCGTCCATGTTCTTATCCATCATAACCATGTGAAGAACACTCATATCAAAGTCTTCTTCAAGCTTTTCATTTGCCACATTGCTCTCAAGTGTGGATGGAAGAGATTTTGCAATGTTGTAATAAATCTTTGTATTGCTGTTTCCATAAATTGCCGGAGCTAAAAGAACAAGGAAGATAACAAGCCAAATCTTATAATGCTTTGTAATGAAGCCTGACAATCTATCCATGCTCTTAATGAGCGGCTTATGCTTTGTTTTTTCAATCGGCTTATCGAAAATAAGAATCATAGCCGGAAGAACAGTTACACAGCAGATAACACCGATTACAACTCCTTTTGCACTGACAATACCAAGATCGCGGCCAAAGATGCGAATGTCATAAAACAAAGTGCGGCAAAACCAGCAATTGTTGTAACAGAGCTTCCCACGATAGACTTAAAGGTATTGGCGATTGCATGACCCATCGCACGCTCCTATCATCTGGGAAACGTTCTTTATTTTCCTCATAGCTGCTAAGAAGGAAAATGGAATAATCCATTGTAACACCGAGCTGAAGAACAGCTACAAGTGCCTGTGTAATATAGGAAATCTCTCCAAGGAATACATTCGTTCCCATGTTGTAGAGAATAGATATTCCGATACTTAATAAGAAGAACAGCGGAACTAAAAATGAATCAGTAAACAGCTGCAATACAATGAAGCAAAGAATTGCGGCAATCACAACGTATGCCGGCATCTCGCTTAATGCCAGGTTCTTAATATCGGTAACAATACCAGTCATACCGCTTAAGAAGCACTGATCATTGCTGATCTTTCTCATTTCGGTAAGTGCTTCCATAGCTTCATCAGATGATGTCGTGTTGTCAAACAGCACAAGCATCATGGTCGCATCACCTTTAAAGAACGCCTCTCGCAGATCCTTTGGAATCATCTCGACTGGAAGACTTAAATCGGCAACATCATCATACCAAAGAACATCCTTAACATGATCAATCTCGCTGTATGCATCCTCTAGCTTTTGCACATCCTTTAGTTCCATGTTTTCCACAACGACCATGGAAAACGCGCCCATTCCGTACTCATCGACCATAATATCCTGACCCTTGATCGTCTCAAGCGTGTCTGGCAGATAACTTAAGATATCATAGTTGACTCTTGTCTTTGCCATACCGATTACGGAAGGAATCATAAGCAAAATGCTGATCAATATGATCAGATATTTATGTTTTGCAATCCATTTTCCTACTTTAACCATAGCAACCATCTCCTATCTTTTTTTCACACTACGCATTATATGCAGAAACTGACTTTTGGTCAATATTAAAAGTATCCGAAAAATAAATGGTAATAAAATGAATTTTGGTCAGTTTTTAATAATTGACTTTCGGTCAGTTTTGTAAGATAATAACTCTAAGATTCAAGTTTTTAAACATTTACACCTTTACTATTACTTAATATCTTGATATAATAATAGCTTAGGATAAATTACAAGTATTACAGGAGGGGTTCTCGTATGGGAAAAGTGGATATCAATAAGAAACAAAAGAAAAACGCTTTGCTGCAGACGGCCTTTGATTTGTTTCGCGATAAGGGCTTTGCAAAGACGACTATCTCTGATATTGTTTCAGATGCCGGCCTTGCAAAGGGAACTTTCTATTTATATTTTAAGGATAAATATGATTTGAGGGATAAGCTGATTGCCCACAAAGCAGGACAGCTATTTGCAGATGCTCACCATGCACTGCTGAATCAGAAGTTTAATAGCTTTGAGGACCAGATTATCGCAGTTGCCGACTACATCATCGGCCGCCTGAATGATGATCACGGTCTTTTAACCTTTATTTCCAAGAATTTATCATGGGGGATTTTTAAAACAGCTTTTGAAAATACGCTGCCAGATGAGTCTTTACAGTTTTATGATTATATATTTGAACAGATGAAAAAAAATTCATATGTCTGTCCAGAGCCTGAGCTAATGCTCTTTACAATTATCGAACTCGTTGGTTCTACATGTTACAGCTGTATTTTGTATGGCCAGCCGGTATCAGTTGAAGAATATCTTCCTTATCTCCATACTGTAATACGCCAGATTCTGGCTGGATTTTGGTTCAACAGCCGGCACAAATTGAAACAAAAACTGCTTCGTAATAAATTTTCATATTTTTTTGTGCAAAAAAGGAATGGTCATTTTCGTGACCATTCCTTTTTTCGAATCATTTAATTGTTCACTTATAATTTTCTCCAGATTATTCGTCCTTCTTTGGCTCTTCTTCAGTTTCTGCTGTCTCTGTCTCAGGTACTGCTGCATTGTGTGCTGCATTTAATGCTACTACAACCGCATCTGGATCTGTCATAATAGTAATCTTCTTATCTGCATAAATTGGAAGATCCTTTACACGAATAACATCGCCAATCTTCATGTCGCCAACATCAACTCTGACCTCATCAACCAGATCTGCCGGCAATGCCTTATAGGCAATCTCTTCAAGACTCTCCTGAAGTACACCTTCTACAATCTTATCATGATTCTCTAAGATAACCTCAACAACAGAATGAACTTTTTCTGTGCTTACCAGTGCCTGGAAATCAATCTCATCGATTCTTCCTGCAACAGGGTTATATGCGACGTCCTTGATCAGTGCATCATACTGAGTTCCCTCAACATCAAGCATGATCTGACTTCCTTTATGTGCTTTCTTTAAGAATTTCTCTAACTCCAGTTTCTGAAACTTTACTGGGATAGAACCTTCAATTTTCTTTCCGAACACGTTGCCTACAACGTATCCCTCTCTTCTAAGCTTCTTTGCTTTGATGTCCATGCTTCTTTTTTCAGCTTTTAAAGTATTCATTTTGTCTTTTCCTCCAAAAATCTGATTCCTTAGCAGCCTTCGACAAGAGGTTTTGTTAAGAAACTGACCTGTCTGGTCATTTCCTTTGTTCGGTATGTAATATAACACCACAAACTTTAAAATGCAAGAGTTTTTTTTGTGAAAAAATTGTGAACTTTGAGGTGTAACCCGGTAGGTTCACGCAAGGGGGACTCGGCGAAGTGACTTTGTCGGCGCCCCTTGTTCCCGCGGCGCCTTCTACACTCCTTTTTGTCTCAGATACTGCGTAAGCCCGCTCCCACACGGGAATCGCCTCGTAAAGCACATCCGCCTCGCCCCCATTTACGTAACGTTATTGTACTTATTTATTTCCTCCAGTGTCTTATTATATAATTCTTTTCCAGTGTCACATGGTGTAAATGAGAATAGTCCAACCTGTGCATCATTTTCATTCTGTAATGCAATCATAATATATCCGCTTCCATCTTCTCTAAGAATAAATCCTGCACCTGTATTTGCATCTTTATAAAGATTCAGTGTCAAATCTGCATCACTTTGTTTTAAGCTTAGTGTCAAAAAGCTAAATCCCATCTCATACAAACCTTCTCCAAATCCACCTGCAGGATATGGCTGTGCATTTTCGATAAGTAAATGTGCCATCTCATGAAGCGGTTTATCCTCGCGATTTTCTTCAAGATTTATTGATTGATAATCGCTCATTGTTGTCAGGCCAGTGTTCCATTGAAGCAGCCAGGAATCTCCATCTTCCTTATATAATTGATTGAAACTCTCTATTACTTTTTCTGTTTCAGCACTTGATTGATCTAACAGCTCGCGATACAAAATCACCATTCCGGTTCGCCCTCAAATGATAGTTCACATTCATCACTCGTAATTGTCATTTGAGCTTTTATCTGATTTTGCATAGCGCTTTTCTTCTTGTATCTAGCCATGTACCGCGCTCCATACAAATCTCTCGATAACGTCTCTGCATTGCTAGCTCTAATGTTGCAGCCTGCTTGCCAGCCCATCTGTAAGAAATATTTTCATTTCCTTCTTTTGTTCCACCCAAAATCTGATTTGTTTTATTAGTGCTGTTCATTTTGCTGAAGATAGCATCACGATCATTATCAGCAATCTTATAATCCAGTCTTGTTACACCAACCTCTGCATCTACTGTTGCAACAACAGATGTCTTACTTTGCCAGATATATACATCTGAAATCTCTACAATAGTTTTACTTTCATCTTCAGAAATAATTTCAGCTGCATCGCCATACCATTTCTTTAAATCATCTACTGTCCAACTCCAACGCGGACCTCCTGTCGGAATTAACCAACCAGATGTGTTAAGATTTGCTGACGCTTCAGTTGAATTTACTGTTTGTGACCCAGCTACTGCAAAGTCAATTGGACTTACAACAAAACTTCTTCAGACAATGTAACTGGATGTTCATTTTTTTCATCTGTTGGCGTTAACGCATACTCACTAGGCTTATTATAATATGTCCTCTTGTTTTCATCATCTGCTTTTTTGTAAGATGCCTCACTCCAAATTAACTCATTGCTCTCATTTTGTGTCAGCATCATCACTTTTGATTTTTGGTTCATTTGTTCTTGTGCATCAAAATCCCAATAAAACGACATATCTGTAAGTCTTGCAACACCAATCATATTTGCATAAAAACTATCACCACCAACCTTAGCTCTTGCAGTAAAATAGACCTCGTAAACTCCATCATCATCCAAATCTGCAAGTGCACTGCTTAGCATATCTACATCAGATGTCATAATAAATTTTCCAATTGCAAGCTGAGGAAGTGTCATAAGCTGATTCTGCCAAGTTAAATATACCCGCTCATTTAATCCATCGCGAAATAGTTTAATACCGCTGTCTTTCATCCACTCTGGTGTAATCTGCGCAATACATTCCTTGTCAAGCAGCCCAAATGTCTCACAAAAACTCCTCCACGTCATCCGTTATTGGTATCTGCTCATACACATCCACTGCTGCAAGTACTGGAAGTGCCGTCTGCTTTGCAGTATTAGTCTGAGTTTCGCTTTTAGCTGTACTTTCTCCTCCAAAGCATAATGCTGCTGCATTTAACATAAGCACTGCTGCAAGTACTACACTTGCCATCTTTGTTTTCTTTTTATTAAGCATCATACGCAGCCTCCTTTCTGTATCAGATTTTCCTGATACCATTGTTGATGCTGCTGTCATACCAAAATTTTTTTATCCGACACAGCATCAACTAGTGTCTTTGCATACAAAAATTTATTTTCCCACCCAATTGTTTCTAGTGTTCCTTCATCACATGCCATCTCACAGTCTCTTTTTGATTCTGCCGCTGCCGCCCACACCAGTGGATTCCACCACCAGACTGCAACACAAAGGCTTCTCATTACAGACCAAATATGATCTTTGTGCTGATAATGGCATATCTCATGCTGAAGAATCATCAAAATTTGATCGTCCTTCAGTTTCGTCTCCTCCTTCAGATAAATTGCTGGATGAATGATTCCAAACAAACATGGTGACGATAATCCACTTACCTGATAAACTAGTAGTTTTCTACTACTATCTATCTGTTTTCTGCTTCGCATTAGCATATGATAAAAACGCATATTTACGATAGCAAACCAACATCCTGCAGCAATGCTGCCATAAAGCCAGATGGCTGGAGCTATACTTATTAGTTGAGCTATTATACTGTGGAATATGTTAGAATTGCTATCTTTTGACTGTGAATTTTCTTCAGGCTGTTGTGCCGTTGTCTCCTTTCCTGTCTGATTGAAAACATTATGTCCAAGTGTAATTTTGAGATTTTCTGTCTGATTTATTTCCTGTTCATTCTGTTGTCCCATATTGACATTCTGATTTTTCACGTTTCCTGTATAATTCATTCTTCGTGCGATCTGTATTACTCGCATCTCCTACACCTGCATTCTGTCCATTTTCCATTCCGAGTTCTGCATTTTGAATCCACCTTTGTCCACTTTAGTTCCACTCGTATTTTGAAA
>ENA-OQAA01001146-OQAA01001146.1-human-gut-metagenome-genome-assembly--contig:-NODE-1146-length-14593-cov-1.661206_pt1 | contig 14593 bp, 20 predicted proteins | sample MGYA00242489_ERZ504515 | MGnify/ENA primary metagenome ERZ504515 (study PRJEB26092, sample SAMD00036237) | human gut metagenome | host: Homo sapiens | study: EMG produced TPA metagenomics assembly of...
GATTTCAGATTTCCTCCCCATGTTCAATCGTCAGTCTCAGGATGGCATTCAAATCGTGGATGTCGGTTACTTTCTGCCTTGCCAGTTCTTCCATCAGCCTTGGTAATTATGCGTCTGTCTGTTGAGCGTGTACTCCGGTGGAGTCAGAAGAATCTCCTCCTTCCTTCTTCCGTCTCCCCTTGGGGAGATAGAGAGGGGGGTTCTTTATTCTCTTTATTTAGTTTATTTGCTAAAGCGCTGCTTGTCTTGGCATCCCTGATTCTCTGCTGGTTAACCAGTCCACCGCGCGTCCGGCCTCTTTTTTAGCTTCTTGTTGGGCGTCCCATGGCTCCATGCGGCGGCTTAGTCCGGGGGATGAGAAGCTTGTCTCGTTCACCTCGAACAGTGCATAGTCATAGATGATTCGCTTCAGTGTGGCGGTTGTCACCCTTGCTTTTTGTGCCAGTATGGGAATCACTTTCAGGCTGGCTTTATATTCGTTCTGCAATCTGAGGAATTCGAGCACTGTCCAGTAAATACCATATCCTTTCATACCTTCTTCTTGTATCATGATCATTAATTTTAAGTTGCTGCCGGCATTGGCATCATGTAGTAAATAAGCCTCCATAGCTTTTGATATTGGTGTTTTTTATTAGTTTACTATCGGTCTCCACTCCATAAAATTCTCAATCAGAAAAGTCCGCCAGCCTTGTTGTTCCGCGTCCCAATAGGCTACGTGAGCTTTAATGCTTGTCATGTCATGTTTCTTTTTGAAGTCGCTTTCGTAGGAAACAAGGGTTCCTCTTCCCATGTAGAAGCTGCCGTCCTGCTTTCGGTAGGCTATCAATGCATATCCGTATTGCATGTATTCCAGTAGGGAATTTATGCGCTGTGCCATCCATTGTACAGACTCCATGCTCAATGTCGTGTTTTCCGTAATCCGTTTTTCCCATAGCTTTTTTGTTTTTTCTGTTTTGGATACAAATTGCTCCTCAAATTCAGTTTCTCTTTTCCCATTTTTTATGTTTTAGGGTTAGTAAATGTATGATAATCAGCAATGAAAAAGGGCTACTCCTTTCAGTACGGATGGTTACGCCCTTGCCTTGTTGAGGCTACACCATCCGACAAGAAAGGTGTAGCCCTTCTGTCCGGTTGCTGACGGCGGCAAAATTACTGCCTTTCCAGGTACTGAACTATCAGTGATTTATCCTTACATCATATCCGTATGGGTCAATCAGTGTGGTGTCTTCCCGTTTTATGATGGCCCATACCTTCTCTAATTCGGTGATTATCGTACTGTAAGTCAAAGGCTTTTGCTCTCCTCTGGCTCTCTTTGTGAAGTTTTCGGATGCTACGAGCAGTTTGGCTATATCCGTTATTTTTCTAATTTTTGTGCCTTCAAAATAGCCTGATTTAAAGGCTCTTAAGTAACCTACATAAACATGGGTCTGGTCTCCGTAGTAAACCCGTTCTGACAATAGCTTTTCATCCACTATGGAACTGTGTTCCTTTACTTTTGTTGCTCTTAGTTTCTGTGTATCAGATTGATACGACATGCTTCTCTGTTCGTTACTGTTGAGATGCTTCTTTTTTTGAGTTCTTTCATTTGTGTAATTCTTCGTTCGTTTAACTGTTTTTTATTCTGGTTAAAAAATGCGAAAGTATAAAAAGTGTGGGAGAAATAAGGGAATTTTGGTGGGAAATGTGAAGGGTGAGTTGTAAATGGTTGATATATAAGATGATATGCTGTTTAAAAAACGTACGTTTAAAAAACAGCTATTTCGAACTTATACAAGACATACTCAAAGAGCTAAAAATAAGAAGATTTTAACTGATTACATATATTGTATATACTACTGAAATTCAATGCAATATACTTATCATTATTTATTATTAGGAACATTTTTCTATCAAACATTTTGCCATTACAAAAAACGTCTCTATCTTTGCGTTCATTAAACGTACGATTAAAAAACGCTTTTTTGTTTCTAATGCGTTCGTTTATAGTCTCTTACCAAAAGGTAATGAACAACCGCAGAGAATTTGTTGACAAGAAGAGCATAGCGCTTGTCAAACTTCCCATAAAATGCTCGCAAGTGATTGAACTACAGTTCTGTAATGGTAGTTCAAAGCCCCCAAGGAATACCTTTTTCTAAGTAAAATCAGCAAGAATATAAATGGATAAAGAGACCGAAGTTTGGTTTGCCATGCGTGCCACATACCGCAGGGAGCTTGAAGCTATGCATCTTCTCGAAAAGGCAAATCTTGGCTGTTTCATTCCCATGCAATATAAGATAAGTATCCGTAGGGGCAGGAAAGTCCGTGCTTTGGTTCCCGTCATCCGTAATCTGGTTTTTGTCCACGCACGTCCTTCCGAAGTACAGCGATTTAAGTCTCAAATTACTTATTTACAATATATTACTGATACCCGTAGCGGCCAGAAAATAATCATTCCCGACCATGATATGCAGCGTTTCATAGCCGTTGCCGGTACCTATAATGACCATCTTCTCTATTTCCAGCCCGAAGAACTGAATCTCTCCAAAGGTACGAAAGTCCGTATCACCGGTGGCGACTTCGAGGGTCAAGAAGGTGTTTTTCTAAAGGTAAAAGGTGCTCGTAGATCGTCGTGTAGTGATTGCTATACAAGGTATCATCGCCGTTGCCATGGCGACCATCCATCCAGACCTCATCGAAGTAATCAAATAATCGTCGATAATCAATGATTAGTCATTGGTGATAAAATCATAACTCTGAAATCATAAATCAAAATAGCATGTCTCTTTTAGAAGAAGCACTCCTCCTTCAGCGTGCCGCGCACGATCTGATGTATTTGGGTATGGACGGCAGTCCTATCTATAGCGATGACTTGTCTCGTCGTAACAGCGAAGTCTATCGCTTGACCACAACTTTGTATAATTCTGGCACTTGGGGCACCACGGTGGAAGAGCAGGCAAATGTATGTCTTGCGCTCTTGAAGGGGTATAGTGCCTCGTTCATTGACCATGGTGAAAAACAACAGCATGTGCAGGAGGTATTGAGGCGTTGCTGGGATACCCTTGATACCCTTCCTTCCTCTTTGTTGAAACTCCGTTTGCTTACGGCTTGTTATGGAGAGTTTTCGATGAGCCTTTGGCCGACGAGGCCGTTCTATCATTGCTTCCTGGAATTCCGCATCGCTCACGGCAGAACAGCAAGAAGCGGTTAACGAGTTTTGGAATGTGGTGGATAATCCTTATCCGGTGGGAAGAACGATGGAGGAATGAAAGCAATAAGGTTGAAAGAAAGACAGAAATATGAAGAAACTTTTGAAGAATTTGCAAATAGCTAGTTGCTGGTACCGGTTATGTAGGTTTGAGCATTGCTACTTTGTTGTCACAGCATCACAAGGTGACAGCCGTTGATGTAATACCTGAAAAGGTGGAAAAGATTAACAATCGTATATCTCCAATTCAGGATGAATATATAGAGAAGTATTTTGCGGAGAAGGAACTGAACCTCACTGCAACTCTTGATGGGGCATCTGCTTATAAGGATGCAGACTTTGTGGTTATTGCAGCTCCTACAAACTACGATCCGGCTAAGAACTTCTTCGATACACATCATATAGAAGACGTTATTGACTTGTACTATCAGTGAATCCTGAAGCAACAATGGTTATCAAGTCAACCATTCCAGTTGGTTACTGTCGTTCCCTCTATGTGAAGTATGCTCAGAAGTATACTCAGATGGTGCCATTGCCCGATGGAAAGCGTCGTGAATTCCGCCTTTTGTTCTCTCCTGAGTTCCTTCGCGAATCGAAAGCCCTTGAAGACAATCTCTATCCTTCACGTATTATCGTGGGTTATCCAAAGATGATGTCCGTTGAATGGGAGGAGGAGAACGAAGCAATCCGAAAAATTCAAGGCAATCATATGCAAGAGTCTGCTGAGATATTCGCTAAGCTTCTTCAGGAAGGTGCCATTAAAGAAAACATTGATACTCTCTTTATGGGACTGAAAGAAGCCGAAGCAGTCAAACTCTTTGCCAATACTTATCTTGCCCTTCGTGTAAGTTACTTCAATGAGCTTGATACCTATGCTGAAGTAAAAGGTTTGGATTCAGCTGCCATCATTCAGGGAATTGGTCTCGATCCTCGTATTGGCACTCACTACAATAACCCATCATTTGGTTATGGTGGTTACTGTTTACCAAAAGATACTAAGCAACTCCTTGCAAATTATGAGAGTGTACCCCAAAATATGATGACAGCGATTGTAGAGTCAAATCGCACTCGTAAGGATTATATAGCAGATGCTGTTCTTCGCAAGGCTGGCTACTACAATGAGAATGCCGTATGGGATGCGAACAAAGAGCATGAGTGTGTAGTAGGTGTTTATCGCCTAACTATGAAGTCAAATTCAGATAATTTTCGTCAATCTGCGATTCAGGGCATCATGAAACGTATCAAGGCAAAAGGTGCAGAGGTGATTGTTTACGAGCCTACTCTTGAGAACGGCACCAGTTTCTTCGGCAGTCAGGTAGTCAACAACCTCGATGAGTTCAAACAAAAATCGAAAGCTATCATTGCCAACCGCTATGACTCTTGCTCGATGACGTGCTGGAGAAAGTATATACTCGCGACATTTTTAAGCGCGATTAATCTATGGTAACATATAATGTAAATTTGGAGGGCAAAACAGTCCTCGTGACAGGTGCTGCCGGTTTTATAGGTTCTAATCTTGTGAAGCGCCTTTTTAAGGATATAAATAACATCAAAGTAATCGGCATTGATAGCATTACCGATTATTACGATGTGAATATTAAGTATGAACGCCTAAAAGAGATTGAGGCTTTAGGTTGCGACTGGCAGTTCTATCAGACTTCGATTGCTGATAGAACATCATTAGAGAATATTTTTACGGAGAACAAGATATCCGTTGTTGTAAATCTCGCGGCTCAGGCAGGTGTGCGTTATAGTATCACCAATCCCGATGCTATATTGAGAGTAATCTCATTGGTTTTTACAATATTCTTGAGGCATGCGTCATCATGAAGTGGAGCATCTGGTATACGCTTCTTCGAGTTCGGTTTATGGCTCGAACAAGAAAGTACCGTATTCTACCGATGATAAGGTGGATAATCCTGTGTCGCTCTATGCAGCTACGAAGAAGAGTAATGAACTGATGGCGCATGCTTATTCAAAACTGTATAACATTCCAAGTACGGGTTTGCGATTTTTTACGGTCTATGGTCCCGCAGGGCGTCCTGATATGGCATACTTTAGCTTTACAAATAAGTTGCGTGAAGGCAAGACGATTCAGATATTCAACTACGGAAACTGCAAGGCGTGACTTTACGTATGTGGATGATATTGTGGAGGGTGTAGTTCGTGTGATGCAACATGCTCCTAAAAAGCAGGGTGGTGAGGACGGACTGCCAATCCCTCCATACAAATATATAACATCGGTAACAATAATCCAGAGAATCTTTTGGATTTTGTGACTATTCTTCAGGAGGAGTTGATTCGCGCGGGTGTGCTACTTGCGGATTATGATTTCGAAGCACATAAAGAATTGGTACCCATGCAGGCAGGTGATGTACCTGTGACATTTGCAGATACTACTCCACTAGAGGAGGATTTTGGGTTTAAGCCATCGACCTCGCTTCGTGACGGTCTTAGAGTTTTCGCTGAGTGGTATGCAAAGTACTATCGGATTTGTGATAAATAAATATACAAAAGAAAACCTCGCAAGAGGAATATTTAAGATAATAATTATAAATTCTTAAAAGTTTAAATTATGGAAAAATTAAAAACTGTTAGGATTTACCAGCACAAAGTTGCCAGGCAGATCCCGTAACAAAATCTACGTTAACAACAATTGAGAATGTGACTGATTTAATCGTTTGATTAGAGTTTGAGACCGAAAACAATGATTGATTGAGTGATAGAAATATTACTGCTGTTATTGGCTATCATAAGTTCGATATCTCTGATATTTTGGCTTATATTTTGTGGATTCGTTCTGCCCTTAAGATAATAGCATAGATTGCAACAATTCTCTCGTTTACGCAATTCTCTGTTGCTTGGTAGCCTACGCTACTTTGGTAATTTTTATCTATGGCAGTCATAGTGGAGGTGAAACATCTTTTCCCATTTCGAACAGAGTCATTAAGCCCTCTAACGTCGATGGTACTACAAAAGTGGGAGAGTAGGTAGCCGCCTCTTTTTCTTATCTTTCTAATTCAAAAAACAACTTTTGGGGTAACTGAAGAAAATGTAAGTACTAAATTGTTTTTTAGATATTGCCCATAAAAAATATTTTTGTGTTATTGACTAATAGAAATACAAAAATGATTAGTCGTGAAGCATGCTTTTTGCATAATGAACAAGTTGGGTGAGAGACAGTGGAGCGTTGCCACTGTTTAGCACATAGAATCAATACTATATATGATCCAAATAAAAAATAAAATAGATTGTTGTGGATGTAATGCCTGTGGTGATGTATGTCCTAAAGGTTCAATTACATTCAAGACAGATTTAGAAGGTTTCTGGTATCCGGATGTTAATATGGATACATGTATTGATTGCCACCTTTGTGAGAAGGTATGCCCAATCATTGCGCCTTCAGATAAGGTTGTCAGATACGCTGAACCAAAAGTTTTTGCTGCATACACTAAAGATGACAAAGTGCGTACTGATAGCACTTCTGGAGGTATTCACTCTATGCTTGCTAACGTTATGTATACAAAGAAAGCATACGTAGGTGGTGCAGTATATAACGAGGATCATACTGTTTCGCAGATTATTGACTCAAACCCTGAACGTTTGTCAGAAATGCGAAGTAGCAAGTATCTCCAAAGCAATGCGGAAGGTATATATAAGGAGATTAAACTGCTTTTGAAGGAAGGAAAAGAAGTATTCTTCTGTGGCTGTCCTTGTCAGATTCAGGCACTCTATAAGGTTCTCGGAAATAGGGAATATGGCAACCTCACTACTTGCGACTTTATCTGCCGTGGTGTAAATTCGCCAAAGGTATTTCTTAAGTAATATGGAAATGCTTGAGCGTCAGTTTGGAGCCAAGGCAACCAAGATTAAGTTTAAGGCAAAAGAATGGGGATGGCATAATTTCTCTATGCGCGTGAATTTTTCCAATGGCAAAGAGTATTGCAAAGATCGTTATCACGATTTATTCTTCATCGGTTATTTGCAGGTAGGTAACTTTACTCGTCCTTCTTGCTATGAGTGTCACTTCAAAGGCTTCCCTCAGAAAGCAGACATTACTCTTGCTGATTTTTGGGGCATTGAGAAGCTTGACAAGTCTATGGATCAGGATAGAGGAACATCCCTAGTAATGGTTAATTCAGACAAAGGTATGGTCCTCTTTGAGGCTATTAAGGACAAGATTTGTTGGAAGGAATTCTCAATGGCAGATGCTCGTAAGGGAAATCCGGCAATGGATAGTTCATTGAAGTCGGCAAAGCTTGACAGAAATAAATTCTTTGAAGCATTGGATAAAGAGCAATTTGAGGTAGTTGCCAAGAAATATTTCCCTCCTGTACCTACAAAACTAACTGATATCAAGAAGCGAATTCGCGGAGTTTATTTCTTGCCAAACGAGTTTTATCACTTTTCAGAATGCTAGGATTATCTTGCAATGCTTGGAGCACCTTTTTATGGGTAAACTTCTTTTCAAGGAATGTCGTGAGAGGTTGTCGACTTCCGCTGATGAATCAGAGTAGAACAGTCATTCAACTTGACAAAGGCGCAAAGATGGAACTGAAAGCGAAGCTGCTACAGGAAAAAAGCAAATCAGAAAGTCTCGTACTGAAACTCGCATTCTTTTGGAGAATAATGCTAAAATGACAGTTATAGGGGATTTTCAATGTTTTGCTAACTCCTACATCAGGGTTTTTCCCAACAGTCACCTGGTTCTTCATGGAGGTTTTATCAACGAGAATGTTCAAATTTCATGTGGTGAAACTATTGAAATTGGTGAAGGTGCAACCATTGGGCGTGACGTATGTATTCGTTCGTATGATGGGCATACTATTGAGGAAGAAGGTTACAAAATTGCAAAATCTATTAAGATTGGTCGATATGTATGGATAGGACAAGGTGCGACTATTCTCAAGGGCGTAACTATTGGCGATGGAGCTATTGTGGCATCAGGAGCTCTTGTTTCCAAAGATGTACCTGCGCGCACTATCGTAGGTGGAGTTCCAGCAAGGGTTATTAAGGAAAACGTAAAGTGGCATAGATAATGGTAACATCGGTTTCAGACAACAATAAACGCATAGCAAAGAATACACTACTCCTATACGTCCGTATGGTTATTACTATGGGGATAGGAATCTTTACTTCGCGTATTGTTCTCCAGAACTTGGGTGTTGTAGACTATGGTATCAACAACGTTGTTGCAGGAATGGTGACTATGTTTACCTTCCTCAATAGCACCCTTGCTTCTGGCACACAACGATTCATCACCTTTACACTTGGAAAAGGAGATATTGAGAAGAGCAAGATAACCTTCTCTACTACTTTCGTAGTACATTTTGCAATGGCAGTCCTCCTTTCAATAATCATTCTTATTGGCGGTTTGTGGTTTATGAATGGTCAACTTGTGATACCCAAGGAGAGAATGGATGCTGCCTATTATGTATTCTATACTTCAATCGTCATTATCTTCCTCAACGTTACACAAGTACCATATATGTCTACACTTATTGCTCATGAAAATATGAGTGTGTACGCATATATGGCCATTTATGATGCTGTAGCAAAACTTATTGTTGCGTTTTCGTTGATGTACTCAACTATTGATAATTTGAAGCTTTTTGCCGTATTACAGATGGTTATCAGTGCTACCAGTATTTTGATTTATAGAATTTATTGTAAGCGAAAGTATGAGGAGTGTGTTACATCTTGGACAGTGGACAAGTCTCTATTGAAATCTATTATTGGATTCTCCGGCTGGAATGTTTTTGGTTGTGCTGCGGTAATGTTTAACAATCAGGGCTTGAATATGCTTCTTAATATGTTCTTTGGTACGATTATTAATGCCGCAAGAGGTATTGGAAATGTACTAAACGGAATGGTAATGCAGTTGGTAACTAACTTTTTGACAGCAGCCAATCCTCAAATAGTAAAATATTGTGCTGTACATGAATATGAGAAAATGTTTACACTCATTAATAACAGCTCTCGTTATGCAGGCCTATTAATGTTATTCGTGCTTTTGCCGTTATGTTTCGAAGCTGAATTTGTTCTCACTTTGTGGCTTGGAGAAATACCAGATGATACGGTATTTTTTACGAGAATTATATTGATTCAAAGTTTGATTCAAACCATGGCAAGACCTATTGTTACTGGTATTCATGCCAATGGAAGAATGAAATGGCCGAATGTCTTGTCAGGATCAGTACTTCTTTCCATCGTACCCATCAGTTGGGTTCTTTTAAAGATGGGTGTAAGTATGTACGTTGTTCTGATAATTGGTATTATCCCATGGGTGGTGGAGACATTCATCACTGGATCCATTTTGGGGCGATATACAGGATTTTCGATTGGTAAGTTTTATAAATATGTATATGGTGTAGTTTTCCCTATAGGTATTGTTTCGTCGCTTCCTCTTTTTGCTGTTTGCTACTATATGGAAGAGGGGGGCAGCCGATTCCTTATAGTGGGAATAACTAGCGTAATAGTTTGCTGTATTCTTATCTATTTCTTTGGTTTAAGCCCAATAATGCGAAATACAGTTAAAAAAAAGGTGCTATCAAAAATCAAAAGGTAATATGTCAATCAGTTCAATAAAGAAATACATCTCTAACTTTAAGAAATATATACGTACAGGAGGAGTTGTTTACACAAATGTTTCGATAGTAGCACCTTCTTTGCAACTCTCAAATAAAATTGTTTTTGTTTCAGGTGGAACTAGCGGTATCGGACTTGGTATTGCTAAGCTCTTTCTTGCAGAAGGTGCAACTGTAATCATCAGTGGACGAAACAAAAGAAGCTTGACGAAACAAAGCAAGCACTCAACAATCAGAACCTTTACACCATTTGTTGGGATATTACCGATGAAAAGATTGCTGATTCAAAGATTCATCAGCTTGTTGTTGAAGTTGGCGGAATTGACATTTTCGTCAACAATGCGGGTATCTATGATTCTGCTTCGTGGGACAAAGTGACACCTGAAATGTATGTAAGCAGTCAAAAAATGGCTATTGATTGCAACCTCTATCTTCGCTGCGAACAAAAATTTTAGAATTTATGTATAGCAGTGAAGATCTTGAAAGGTTTTACTTTCAATACCAGACCGAGGCTTTGCCTCATGGAGAATCTCTCCAATCGTTTTGCGTTAAGAACAAAGTTCCTTATAACATCTTTCAGAAATGGTACAAGGATACCCGTAAAAAAGTAGTTGAAGTCCAGGTTGATGGTGCTCCTGCAATTGGTCATGAGGAAAAATCCAGGCTAGTGATCAACCTCAACCGGTATCACCAAGCAGAGATGATCACCCGGTTCGTATTTGGGTTGGGATTCGTATCAGCAATGGCTTGCATTTGTCCCAAAAGAATTTAAGCTACCAGGATTTGGTTCGTATGGTAGAGAAGTTGGAGGAGTTATGTTGAGTGTTACCGGTCTGAATCATTTTTATTATGTCCGTGATTTTACCGATATGCGTTGTAAACACAGCCGTGTGTTGTCTGTCATTCGTGAACGGCTTCACCGTGAGCCCAATGATGGAGACGTCTTTATAGTCATGTCTCGAAATCGCAGGATAGTCCGTATGTTTTCATTTGATAATCGTTCATATAGTCTGTTCGAAAAGAAGTTTGTAGCAGGCTATCAGTCATGAAAGTAGAGCGGAACGGGGCAGATACTGTTTATCGGATTGCCTGGAAGGACGTGGTTTTGATTCTTGAGAATCCTATAGTTAAAATATTAAAAATCAGATAATTAATCTATTTGTCCACTTGCGTTTTTGCGATTATTTTATTACCTTTAATGCTGTAAATCAAAGGTTTAAGTATGATCGATCTGCAAGATATAATTACAACAAAACGAGAGTTGTTGAGTAGGGCAACCTGCTCACTCAGCCCTATAAATTATAGTGCAGGTATGGCAGAGGATCAGAAAGACCGATACATACAATACCTTGCCGAACAGAATCAGGATCTTCGGTTGACAAGTGATGCCATGAAGCTTGTTTTGGAGGATTTTATGGCTCAGATGAAGGATCTGAAGGCTCAGGTGTCCTCTATGGAATCGAAACATGCTGACCTTGAGAATCGGTTGTCAGAAGAGCATAAACTTCGCAAATCGGCTGAACGTAAGATTAAATCACTTCAGGAAAGACTTGATTACGCCCATCAGGAACGTTTGGTGATCGACGTCAAAAGATCAAATCTAAAGCTAAGACGGGTGATTCAGACCGGAACAAGGAGAAGGATGATTATGATGGAACCGATGATACGCTTCGCACGGATTCGGTTGGTCATGTCCAATCACCGGAGGTTAAAGAGCCTTCCGGGAAAGGCCGTGATTTGTCCAATCGTCCTGACGGTTATAAAACGACGGGAGTATCCGGAGAAGTAATAGAGCATCCTTCTGACTTGACAAAGGTTCCCGGTCGCATCATTGAAAGGAGAATGGTACGGGTGTTCAGTTTCCGTACTTTCCTTACGGAAGAATGTTTTGAGATGGTTCATTATGCAGAGCCTGGTAAAAAGCCCAGGTGGGGTTATTTCCCTTCTGAAGGCCATCCGGAGGTGGTGACCAGATTCGAGGGTACTAAAGCTACTCCTGAATTTCTGCAGCTATCGCCTATGAAGTTTATGTGAAGAATGTGACTTTCGGTCTTCTTCACCAATGGCTGACAGATATGGGCATGACCGTTTCTAAAAACACATTGCGCAACTGGCTTAAGAAAGGCAAGAAATACCTGGATGAATTGGTCTGTGTATTGAAGTCCATAGCTTTGGAAAAAGACTCGATAGTGAACTGCGATGAGACCTGGTGTAAGGTGCGTAAATACGATCACTATAAGAAGTGCTATATTTGGGTTCTGGTCAACAAGGCTCAGAAAACAGCCATTTTCTTCTATGAGAATGGCTCGCGCGGTCGTGATGTACTTACAGACTTTTTGGGCGATGCAGAGTTGAAGAGTATTATGTCCGACGGATACAATGCTTATGTATTTATCGGCAATGAGCTGAAATCAGCCGGTTTAAAGATACTGTACACCAGGTTTGTATGTCACATGCCAAGAACAAGTTTGTCAAGGCTTCCAATCAGGGTGGTGAACCGACTGCAGAACGCTTTTCCGAAATTTTAAAGGAGTTCTTTATGAGGGAGCGTAAATACGATGATGCCGGATTAACTCCCAAGGAAAGGTTCCGAGAAAGGCAAAGCCTGGCAACGAAGGAACTTCTGATAGAGTTACGCAGCTTGTTGGACAGTGAACTGACAAAGGATTCAGAATTTAGAAGCCGGTATTATAAAGAAGCTCTCAATTATCTGAACCGGTTCTGGAAAGAGCTCTTTGCTTACTTGGATGATGGTGAATTACCGATAGACAACAACCTGGCTGAGCGAACCATTCGAAAGCTGACTACCCAACGCAATAATTCACTTCATTATGGTAGTGATGCCGGTGCAGAGATGGCAGCAACTTATCACAGTGTGATTGGAACGGTAAAGCTTCATGGCAGTTCTGTCTGGAACTTCATCGGAACTTTTTTCAAAAATATCTTTAACGGATGCAGGGATTATGTTAACATGGTTCCTGACAAAATCACTTTGGCTACCAGCCAATGTTAAATTCAAGACTAATTAATTAACAAAACTCGGTTTAGGGCACTGAAAAGTGCCCTTTCGAAGGGGGATGCCCTAAATTGAGTGCTTACACTTGTAAATCAATACTTTATGAACTTATCTCAGAAAACAGCTTCAGCGAGGCTGTTTTCTTTGTTTACAGGCAAATATATCCTCACCTTTGCATTGTTGAACAACAAAACGAGATGAAAAACCATGTTGAATTAAAAATGTAAAAAGGAGAAAGAAAGTATGCCTTTATTTTATTATGCAAGACAGTCGTTTCTGGCGACGAAAGAGGGTGCCAAACTTTGGCATCTGAGTTTGAAGAAAGTGGGAAGAGCCGTAGATGCACAACAATTGGCTGAGGTGATTGCGAGAAGTCTTCCCTGACTCCGGGTGACGTACATAATGTAATTCGTAACCTGATGACGGTAATGAGGAGCCAGTTGCTGAACAGCCGTACGGTGCGTCTGGATGGCCTGGGCACATTCACCATGAAGGCCCGTACGCGAGGTAAGGGAGTGGCAAAATCTGAAGACGTGAATCCCAATCAGGTGACTGCTCTACGCTGCCAGTTTACTCCGGAATACACGCGCCCGGCTGCTATCGGCACTACGCGTGCCCTGATTCAGGGTGTGGAGTTTGAGAAATGGACGGGAGTGGTGACTGACGGTAAGGATGATGCCGGTGATGGTGGCAATTCCGGTGGTGGTTCCGACGGTGACCAAGGCGAGAACCCATTAGGATAAGATGTATTTACTAATTTAGAAAGATTAAACTATGAAAAGAACGTTTGGGACAAGATTTTGAAGGTAGTGATAGCTGTTGCTTCTGCCATATTGGGAGCTTTAGGTGCCAATGCAATGAATGTATAAATTGTAGATTCATGTAGTAATATTAGGAGAAAGGCGGTGAAGGAAAAGCACTTCATCGCCTTTTTGTTATTTTCTTCATTTATAATTCCCTGCCAACCAAAAAATCTTATTACCTTTGCAGGTCACTTTTGGAAACAATAAAAATATAATGATATGAATATCTCTTATAATTGGTTGAAAGAGTATGTCGATTTCGATTTGACACCGGATGAAGTTGCTGCGGCACTGACCTCCATCGGACTGGAAACGGGAAGTGTGGAAGAGGTGCAAACCATTAAAGGCGGACTGGAAGGACTGGTCATCGGCGAAGTGTTGACATGCGAAGCTCATCCTAACTCAGACCATATGCACGTCACTACGGTGAACCTGGGACAAGGTGAACCCGTGCAGATTGTATGCGGCGCTCCGAATGTAGCTGCCGGACAGAAAGTGGTAGTAGCCACGTTGGGTACAAAACTGTATGACGGTGACGAATGCTTTACCATCAAGAAATCAAAACTTCGTGGCGTGGAATCTGTCGGCATGATTTGTGCTGAGGATGAAATCGGTATCGGTACGGACCACGCAGGTATCATCGTACTGCCGGAGACTGCTGTTCCGGGTACGCTTGCCAAGGACTACTATAACATCAAGAGCGATTACGTGCTGGAAGTGGACATCACTCCCAACCGTGCCGATGCTTGCTCACATTATGGGGTGGCACGCGACTTGTATGCCTACTTGATACAGAAGGGTAAGCCGGCTACTTTGAAGAACCTTCGGTAGACGCTTTTGCGGTAGAAAATCACGACTTGGATATTAAAGTAACTGTAGAGAACAGCGAGGCATGTCCCGATATGCCGGCGTTACGGTGAAAGGGGTTACAGTGAAAGAAAGCCCCGAATGGTTGCAGAACAAGTTGCGTATTATCGGCTGCGTCCTATCAATAATGTGGTGG
>ENA-OQAA01001147-OQAA01001147.1-human-gut-metagenome-genome-assembly--contig:-NODE-1147-length-14572-cov-1.911526_pt1 | contig 14572 bp, 18 predicted proteins | sample MGYA00242489_ERZ504515 | MGnify/ENA primary metagenome ERZ504515 (study PRJEB26092, sample SAMD00036237) | human gut metagenome | host: Homo sapiens | study: EMG produced TPA metagenomics assembly of...
GTTGAGCCGGGCATCTACTTCATCCCCGAGCTGATTGACTTATGGAAAGGAGAGAAGAAGTTCATGGACTTCATCAACTACGATAAGGTGGAAGAATACCGCAATTTCGGCGGCATCCGTAATGAGGAGGATTATCTGATTACCGAAACGGGAGCACGTCGCTTGGGCAAGAAAATTCCACTGACACCGGAAGAGGTGGAAGCGTTGCGTTGACAACCACATCCTTAATATACACAGAGAGCCGTTTGTCCCGATAATGCCGGTGGCAAGCGGCTCTCAAATTTAGGGGTCATACAGATTGTATTATGTATGGTTTATGCGTGCAGTTCCAGTACGAACCGTGCTCCCTTGTTGTAGCTGCTGTCTAGTGTCAAGCTGCCGTTCATCTTGGTGGCAATCAGTGAGCAGATGGGGAGTCCCAGGCCGTCGCCTTGCGTCAGGTCTTTCACTTCGGTGAAAGGCTTGAAGATGTTTTCGCGTTGCTCCTCGGGGATACCGCAACCGGTGTCGCTGATGATGAACTGGTGGGTGTGCGCACCACGTTTCTTGAAGTCCAGCCATATTTTTCCTCCAGCAGGGGTGTACTCGGCGGCGTTTTCCAACAAATGCAGCAAGACGCGTTCCAGTTGCTCAGGATTGATTTTCACATTCAATTTGGGGGTATTCACGGTCAGGGTGACATCTTCTTGTGTCATTCCTTTGATTTTGTCCATGATGCCTTCACAGAAAGTGGAGATATTCTTCTCCTGCACTTCGTAGGGTTCGGACAAGGTGGTTTCCAATTCGGACAGTTCCTGGATATGGTTGGAGAATGCATGCAGGGCTTTTACGCCCGGCAGTGAGGCGTCGAGCGTGTCCAGTGTCGGTTCCATTTGGGCGGAAATGTTCTGGATAAATTTGGTTTTCAGCTCATTGTGCTCATTAGCAATGCTGATGGCCTTCTTCTGTTTACGGGTGAGGATGATGAAACGCAGCAATACGATGGCGCCGAATACCAGTGCGGCGGCAAGGATGGCGGCGAGTATGCAAAGCCCGATGATGATGTACTGCTTGGCGCTTAGGGAATCATCTTTCTCCTGGATAGTGGCCAGGCTTTCATCGTATTTCTTCTTCAGGGCGTTCAGTTCCTCTTGGGCGGTAAGCGCCTTTACGGAGTCGGTCCATAGGATGTACTTGTCGTAGGTGCGTGCCACCAGTCCGGCATTGTTTGCTTTGCGGGCGATACTGATAAGAGTCTTGTAGCATTCGTCTACTTTGGCGTAGTTCTTCTGTTCCTTATATTGCCCTATCAGGCGGTTGGTGGCGGCATCACCTTGCGCATTCATACCGAAGGTGTAGTAATAGTTGGCCTGCGTATAAAGCAGGTCGTTGCTCAGAGAGTCGTTGTGAGAGGCTTTGGCGGTCTCTTCCAGTTTGGTCAGCTGTTCCTTGGCGCGTGCGGGATTTTTCAGGTTGATGTACATCTGCAGGCGTTCCTTGTTGATGCGGAAACGTAGGTTGGGCATGGCCTTGCCCGTTTTCTGTTCGCCGGTTGCCACCACTTGCTCGGCACCGCGCAGCAGTTCAAAAGCTTCTTTATAGTAATTCTCCCGATGGTAGAGGCGCTGGCATTGACGCCGCATTCCACTGCCTGGGCATACTTGTCTTGCGTGGCAAAGGCATTGTAGGCTTGCAGGAATAGATAGCGGGCTTTGATATATTCTTTTTTCGTAAGATTTTCTTGTGCTTGTTTCATCAATTCGTCTGCACGGTTTTGCGCATGGAGTTGAGTAAAGATGCAGAAAGTCGCTAAGAGAAGTATCGAAATAATTTTTTTCATGTGTACGTTTGTTTTATTTGCTCACAAAGTTAGAATAAAAACTTAGTATTTGAAGCTACTGCCTCCTAAAAATTCTCTCAATAAGGATGTCGGTGGAATTTCTTTGTCCTGCACGGGGGTGAAATATTTGATGAATTTCAGCAACCGGTAGGCTTCTGCGTATTCCGGACAGTTCCGTGGAACACTGGTAAGGATGGGCTCTGCGTGGCAGCGGAGCACGGCAAATTCGAACAAGAGGGCGGAGTTGAACATGACATCGGCATTTTCCTGGTAGGGGAATATCCATTTGTCCTCGCCGGCACGTACACTGGGCCAGCGTGAAATGGTCTCTTGTGCCGAGTAGCCGCGGTAGTTGAAGTCGCGGATGATGCGGCGCAGCAGGCGGTTGTCCGTGGTGGGAATCCAGTTGTGGTCGTCCAGCGAGATGGTGGTCAGGGCGGATACATAAATCTTGTATTTGCTGGCGGCGGGAATCTGTGGTGTCAGTTCAGGGTTCAGGGCATGGATTCCTTCCAGGATGAGGATGGTATGCTCGTCGATGCGAAGTTTGTCGCCCTTGTACTCTTTCTTCCCGAGGTTGAAGTTGAAGCGGGGCAGCTCCACTTCTTCGCCACGGAGCAATGCCTGCAGCTGGGTGTTGAAGAGTTCGAGGTCGAGGGCGTAGAGTGATTCGTAGTCGTAGTTTCCGTTTTCGTCGCGTGGGGTGTCTTCACGGTCTACGAAGTAGTTGTCCAGCGAGATGGGATAGGGACGCAGGCCGTTGGTCATCAACTGCACGCTGAGCCGCTTGCTGAAAGTCGTCTTTCCGGAGGACGATGGACCGGAGATGAGTACGAGCTTCACCCGGTTTCCGTTTTCACCGCGGTGGTAGATGTCGTCAGCTATTTGGGCTATCTTTTTCTCCTGCAGGGCTTCGGCTACGTTGATGAGGTCGGTGGCATGGCCTGTCTCGCAAGCCAGGTTGAAGTCGCCCACGTTACTCAGCCCATGATGTAGTTCCAGCGCAGGTGTTCCTTGAATACGTCGAGCATCTTCTCCTGTTTCACCACTTCTTCCAGTACATTCGGGTTCTCCTTGTTGGGGATACGCAGCAGCAGGCCGTCGTAATACTTCACGATGTCGAACAGCCAGATGAACCCGGTACTGGGCAGCAGGTTGCCGTAGTAGTAGTCTACGGTGTCGCCCAATGTGTAATAATAGGTATATAGCGAGCCGGAGGTTCCAGCAGCTTAACCTTGTCGTTCATGCCCCGTTCGCTAAAGATACGCACAGCCTCGGTGGTGTGGCATTCTACACGATGGTAGGGGATGTTTTCGGCGATGATTTCCTGCATCCGTTTCTTGATGGCGGTCACATCTTCCAGCTCTATGGAACGGCCGATGCGCAAGTTACAGAAGTAACCTTTGGATACCGGATGCTCTACGAACAGTTTTCCTTCCGGAAACAGCTCGCTGACAGCTTTGTAAAGAATGAAGCAGAGGGAACGGACATAAGTGCGCATGCCTGAGGAGTCACGTATGTCGAGAAACTCTACATCCTTATTGTTGTATACACGGAAATTCAGTCCTTCGGAAACGGTTGTTGACTTTTGCACTGACTACCTGATAGGGGAAATTTAGATTAAAACCGTAATAAATATCCAAAAGTGAGCTCCCTATAGGGAATTCTTTAGAAATATTATTATTTTTGCAACAAATTTGTAACATGTGTTTCATGATGTCTTCGTTTTAGTGGGTTGACACGTTAAATATAGGACATTATAACACGTGAAGGAATGAAACACCTTAAATAATTAAAGATGGAATATTCTTTTTATGATTTTTTAAAGCTACTCGGCTCATTGGCACTGTTTCTTTACGGAATGAAGATTATGAGTGAGGGGCTTCAAAAATTTGCCGGTGACAGACTGCGGAAAATATTGACCGCAATGACAACCAACAGAGTGACCGGTGTGTTGACGGGCGTGCTGATTACAGCACTTGTACAATCTTCCTCTGCAACCACGGTGATGGTTGTAAGTTTTGTCAATGCGGGGTTGTTAACGCTTTCACAGTCCATAGGTGTCATAATGGGTGCTAATATCGGTACGACTGTTACGGCATGGATTATTTCAGCTTTAGGTTTCAAGGTGGACATTGCCGCCTTTGCTCTTCCTCTTCTTGCTTTCGGCATTCCTCTCCTCTTCTCTCAAAAAAGTAACCGCAAGTCTGTCGGTGAATTTATTTTCGGTTTCTCATTCTTGTTCATGGGGCTTTCCTATTTGAAAAACAATGCTCCTGACTTGAGCCAAAATCCTGATATGCTGTCATTTGTGCAGGACTATACCGACATGGGCTTTATCTCCATACTCCTTTTTGTGGGTATCGGTACGGTGTTGACCATGATTGTGCAGGCATCTGCGGCAACTATGGCCATTACGCTTATTATGTGCGCCAACGGCTGGATTAGTTTCGAATTGGGGGCAGCACTGGTTTTGGGAGAGAATATCGGTACAACCATCACGGCAAACCTTGCGGCGCTGACCGGTAATACGCAGGCGAGGAGGGCTGCTTTGGCTCATTTGGTATTCAATGTGTTTGGTGTGATATGGGTGTTGTGTCTTTTCACCCCCTTTACCGAGGCTGTGTCATGGTTCGTAGAGAACGTGATGGGTACTAAAGATCCGGCTGTGGCCGTATCCTTCAAGCTTTCGGCATTCCATACTTGCTTCAATATCTGCAACGTGCTGATATTGATATGGTTCGTGAAGTTTATCGAACGTACGGTCTGTGCCATTATTCCAATGAAGGAGCAGGACGAGGAATATCGCTTGCGTTTTATCTCGGGCGGTATGCTTTCTACGGCAGAGCTGTCCATCCTGCAGGCAAGCAAGGAAATACATCTCTTTGCCGAACGTACCGCCGTATGTTCGGAATGGTGCAGGACTTGCTGCATACGGAGAAGGATGATGATTTCAACAAAGTGTTCAGCCGTGTGGAGAAGTACGAGAATATCAGTGACAGCATGGAGCTGGAGATTGCCAATTATCTGAATCAAGTGTCCGAAGGGCGCCTGAGTTCGGAAAGTAAGTTGCAAATACGTGCCATGCTGCGTGAAGTGACGGAGATAGAGAGCATCGGCGACAGCTGCTATAACCTGGCACGTACCATCAACCGCAAGCGCCAGACCAATCAGGATTTCACCGAGAAGCAGTACGAGCATATCCATTTCATGATGAAGCTGACGGATGATGCCCTGGAGCAGATGATTGTCGTGGTGGAACATCCGGAGCATGCAGGCGCGGATGTGAACAAGTCCTTTAATTTGGAGAACGAAATCAATAATTACCGCAATCAGCTGAAGAACCAGAATATCTTGGATGTGAACAACAAGGAATATGATTACCAGATGGGTGTTTACTATATGGACATCATTGCGGAATGTGAAAAGCTGGGCGACTATGTGGTGAATGTAGTGGAAGCCAGCAGCGATATAAAAGAAAAGAAAGCGTCTTAGGACGCTTTCTCAAATTCTTCTTTGCCTACTCCACACAAGGGGCAAACCCAATCTTCGGGAAGGTCTTCGAAAGATGTTCCCGGTTCTATTCCATTTTCAGGGTCGCCCAATTCAGGGTCATAGACATAATCGCATACAGTGCAAATGTACTTTTCCATAAATTTCTTTTTTTAGGTTTATTCTCTTATAATAACGTTTAAAAGCCCTTTTTGTTCTATTGTTGAACAAAAATAGTTTATTTTTGTTCTCTATTAAAACAACATTTTATGAAAATGACCGACAAGCTGTTCAGGGCGATTATGCGGAATCTGCACGCCTATGTACTGCTGATAAACCGCGACTTCACTGTATTCTACACCAATTACTACGATATTACCGGAGCTGTAAAGCCTGCCGAAACTGGACGGGTGGGAGATATTCTGCGCTGTAACAATGCCTTGTCGGCAGCAGGAGGTTGCGGCACTCACGATTTGTGTGAGCACTGCCCCGTGCGGAATGCCATAGAGAATGCCTTTGTGGTGCAAAAGAACTTCACGGATTTGGCAGCTATTCTGAATCTTAGGGATAGCGAAGGCAGAACTACGGAATGCAATGCTTATGTTTCCGGCGAGTATATGGAGATTGAGGACCGCGACTGCATGGTGATTACCGTGCATGACATTACCCGGCTGAAACAAGTGGAAGCTGAATTGAAACTGGCACGTGAGAAGGCAGAGAATGCCGACCGCTCCAAATCGGTGTTCCTGGCGAATATGAGCCATGAAATCCGTACCCCGCTGAACGCAATTGTCGGATTCTCGGAATTGCTGGCTCTGCATCGACAGACGAGGAGAAGACACAGTTCCTGGAAAATTGTGCAAAGTAACAATGAAATGCTGCAACAGCTGATTGCTGATATTCTGGACCTCTCGAAGATAGAAGCCGGAACATTGGAATTTGTGTTCTCGGATGTGGACATCAACCAGATGATGTCCGATTTGGAACAACAGTTCCGTATGCGGGTGGCTGAGCTGGGTAGTGGAGTGCAGATTGTCCGGGAGGCTTCTGAGAAGGAATATACCATGCATACAGACAGAAACCGGCTTGCACAAGTGGTATCCAATTTTATGACGAATGCCCTGAAGTTCACCCAGGAAGGCAGTATTACCCTCGGATTCAGACCCTATGAGGAAGGTCTCTATTTCTACGTAAAAGACACGGGAACCGGTATTCCCCAGGAAAAGTTGCCACATGTTTTTGAACGTTTCGTCAAGCTGAAGCAGGAAAAGAACGGTACCGGACTGGGACTCTCCATTTGCCAGACCATTGTCCGCAAATTGGGGGGCGAAATAGGCGTGGAATCGGAAGAAGGGGCAGGTTCGACTTTCTGGTTCATATTGCCGTGGGAGCCTGCAACCAGACCGAAACTGGTGAGGGAAAAAGAGAATCAATGACAGTCAATTAATCACTAATCATTATATAGGTATTGTTTTCCCGGATTATTATTGTATTTTTGCGTTCCAAAATTAAACCTAAAGACTTGCATGACTGCAATAAGGATGATTATTATCATGTCGGACTGACCGACGAACAAGTGCGGAAGAGCCGCGACGAACATGGAGTAAATTTATTGACGCCTCCTAAACGGCCTTCCTTATGGAAATTGTATCTGGAGAAGTTTGAGGACCCCGTAGTAAGGGTATTGCTGGTTGCCGCTCTGTTTTCTTTGATTATTTCCATTGTAGAGAATGAATATGCCGAGACTATCGGCATTATAGTAGCCATTCTGCTGGCTACCGGTATCGGTTTCTTCTTTGAGTATGATGCCGGAAAGAAGTTTGACCTGCTGAATGCAGTGAACGAAGAAACTTTGGTGAAAGTAATTCGTAACGGACATGTGCAGGAGATTCCCCGTAAAGATGTAGTGGTGGGTGATATAGTGGTGCTGGAAACCGGTGAGGAGGTTCCGGCGGACGGTGAATTGCTGGAAGCCATTTCCCTGCAAGTGAACGAATCGAATCTGACCGGTGAGCCGGTAGTGACGAAAACTACCGTAGAAGCTGACTTTGACGAAGAGGCTACGTATGCTTCCAACCGCATTTTGCGCGGTACAACGGTGGTGGACGGACATGGCACCATGCGTGTGGAGGCTGTGGGCGATGCTACGGAAATCGGTAAAGTGGCACGTCAAAGTACCGAACAGAATACGGAACCTACTCCGCTGAATATTCAGTTGACCAAATTGGCCAATCTGATTGGAAAGATTGGCTTTTCCGTAGCGGGTCTGGCTTTTCTCATTTTCTTTGTAAAGGATGTGGTACTGGTCTATGACTTTTCTTCATTTCATACCTTCCGTGATTGGCTGCCGGCCTTGCAGGCTACTTTGCAATACTTTATGATGGCGGTTACCCTGATTGTGGTGGCTGTGCCCGAAGGCTTGCCGATGAGCGTGACACTCAGTCTGGCGTTGAATATGCGTCGCATGCTCTCCACCAACAACCTGGTGCGCAAGATGCATGCATGCGAGACGATGGGAGCCATTACAGTGATTTGTACCGACAAGACCGGTACATTGACCCAAAATCTGATGCAGGTGCATGAACCCAATTTCTATGGTTTGAAGAATAACGGGCAGCTGGGGAATGATGACCTCAGCAAGCTGGTAATGGAAGGTATCAGTGCTAACTCTACTGCTTTTCTGGAAGAAGAGGTGACTGGCGAGAAGCCGAAAGGGGTGGGTAACCCCACGGAGGTGGCACTGCTGCTTTGGCTGAACAGCCAAGGATGCGACTATCTGGCGCTGCGTGAGAAAGCTACGGTTATCGACCAGCTGACTTTCTCTACGGAAAGGAAATTCATGGCTACCCTGGTGCAATCCCCCTGATTGGGAAGAAGGTGCTGTATGTGAAGGGAGCTCCCGAGATTGTTTTGGGTAAATGCAAGGATGTCATGTTGGACGGCAAGCGTGTGGATGCGGTGGAATACCGTTCTACAGTGGAGGCTCAGTTGCTCAACTACCAGAATATGGCTATGCGTACACTTGGCTTTGCATTCAAGATTGTGGATGATGCGGAAGCGTCTGATTGTGTGTCATTGGTTGCTGAAAATGACTTGTCGTTCCTCGGTGTGGTTGCCATCAGTGACCCTATCCGTCCGGATGTGCCTGCGGCCGTTGCCAAATGCCAGTCGGCAGGTATCGGAGTGAAGATTGTGACGGGAGATACACCGGGTACGGCTACCGAGATAGCACGCCAGATTGGTCTGTGGAAACCGGAGGATACGGAAAAGAACCGCATTACGGGAGCTGCATTTGCCGAATTGACGGATGAGGAGGCATTGGACCGTGTGATGGACTTGAAGATAATGTCGCGTGCACGCCCCACAGACAAACAGCGTCTGGTGCAGCTGTTGCAGCAGAAAGGTGCGGTAGTGGCTGTGACGGGTGACGGCACGAATGATGCTCCTGCGCTGAACCATGCGCAAGTGGGACTTTCGATGGGTACCGGGACCTCCGTTGCCAAGGAGGCCAGCGACATCACGCTGCTGGATGACTCCTTCAACAGTATAGGTACGGCCGTGATGTGGGGACGTTCTCTATATAAGAATATACAGCGTTTCATTGTTTTTCAACTGACTATCAATTTTGTGGCTTTGTTTATCGTTCTCCTGGGTTCACTGGTGGGTACGACGCTTCCTTTGACCGTCACGCAGATGTTGTGGGTGAACCTGATTATGGATACGTTTGCGGCCCTGGCCCTGGCGTCCATTCCACCCAGTGAGAGCGTGATGAAGGAAAAACCGCGTAAGAGTACGGATTTCATTATAACCAAGTCCATGAGGTATTACATTCTGGGAATGGGGTCTGCCTTCCTGGTGTTACTTATGGGAATGCTCTTCTGGTTTAACAGTGAAGAGGGGGGGATGACTACCTATCGGTTGACTGTGTTCTTCACGTTCTTTGTTATGCTTCAGTTCTGGAACTTGTTCAATGCACGTGTGTTCGGCACTTCGGACTCGGCGTTCAAGGGCATTTCTAAATCTTATGGCATGGAGCTGATTATACTTGCCATTTTGGGCGGACAGATACTGATTGTACAGTTTGGTGGAGCTGTATTCCGCACAGTGCCGCTCGATTTTATGACTTGGATGACGATTGTCGTTTCTACTTCGTTTGTTTTGTGGATAGGTGAACTGGTTCGCCTTATCCGACGTTTAACACAGAAATAGTGATGAAAAGAAGAGGAATCAAGAACCTTATTATTGATTTTGGCGGAGTTCTGATTGATTTGGACCGCCAGCGCTGTTTAGAGAATTTCAGAAAGCTGGGATTGCCGGACGTGGAAGTCATGTTGGACCTCTATCACCAGCAGGATTTCTTCCAGAAATATGAAAAAGGGTTGATTACCAGTGCGGAGTTCCGGGAAGTGATTCGTGGAAAGATAGGGAAACCGGTGACTGATGCCCAGATAGATGACGCCTGGAACAGTTTCCTAGTGAGTATTCCTACTTTTAAATTGGATTTACTGTTGGAACTGCGCAAAAAATATGTGGTCTATCTGCTGAGCAACACCAATGAAATCCATTGGCAATGGTCGTGTCTGCACGCGTTTCGCTACAAGGCTTTCCGTGCGGAGGACTTTTTTGAGCATATCTATCTCTCTTATGAGATGAAGATGGCAAAACCGGATGCCGATATATTTCAGAAAGTACTGGATGAGACCGGTATTCTTCCCAACGAGACTCTTTTCATTGACGATTCTGAGGCCAATTGCCGGACAGCGGAGGCGTTGGGTATTTCTACCTATACGCCAAAGGCCCACGAGGATTGGAGACATGCAGTTGTTTTGTGAAACATCGGACATTGGTTCCCGTCCAAGTGTAGCCACTATCGGTTTCTTTGACGGAGTACATCGGGGACACCGCTACCTGATAGAGCAAGTGTGTGCGGTAGCTGCCGGGCGTGGGCTTGCTTCGTCGGTCGTGACTTTTCCGGTACATCCGCGTAAAGTGATGCAGGCCGATTATCATCCGAAGTTATTGACCACTTGTGATGAGAAAGTTTCCCTGCTTGCCAAGACTGGGTGGATTATTGCATGATGCTTGATTTTACTCCTGAAATAGCCCGGCTTTCGGCACGGGAATTCATGTCCATACTGAAGGATCGCTATCAGATACAAGCTTTGGTAGTGGGGTACGACCATCGTTTCGGGCATAACCGCAGCGAGGGTTTTGAAGACTATGTGCACTATGGTCGCGAATTGGGTATGGAGGTGCTTCTTGCGCGCGCGTATTCTTATAGTAAGGAGACATCGGTAACGGAGGTTACTGTCAGCTCCTCGGCTATTCGCGGTCTGTTGCTGGAGGGAAACGTTTCGGAAGCTGCCGAGTATCTGGGATATGATTTCTTTTTGGACGGTACGGTTGTCGGTGGCTATCAGGTGGGGCGTAAGATAGGTTTCCCTACGGCTAATCTCCGTGTTTCCGATCCTGACAAGCTGATTCCCTGCGATGGTGTGTATGCCGTCCGTGTCTGTGTTGAAGGCAAGGAGTACGGCGGTATGCTAAGCATTGGCTACCGGCTACGTTGGAGAACGGACCCGATCGCAGTATTGAGGTCCATATATTCCGGTTTGATGCTGATATTTATCAGCAGCCGATGCGTCTTTCCTTTGTGCGCCGCACCCGTCCTGAACTGAAATTCGACAGTATAGAAGAACTTATTGCCCAGCTTCACCGTGACGAGGTGGAGATTAAATCCATTCTTTCTTTATAAACATAAGGCGAGGTCATTTATCCCCTTGCAGTTCTATGTATTTTCCCGTTTGAAGTGTTTGTTTTCTGTATATTTATCGTAAAACGCGTTTTTTATTGTTTTTCGATAAATATTTTCTGTTTTTCTTTGTCATATCAAAAAAAGGCCTTTTATTTGCATATCGAAAAACGATAAATGATTATCGAAAAACAAAATAAAGAACTAATAAAACAATAACGGTATGAAAACTTTAGTAATGACAACAATTTTTGTAGTGACAGTAGTGATAAATGCTTTTGGTGGTAATATCCAGGAAAACTTTGCCTATAATGAAGTGATGAACGGAAATCAGGTGGAGTCCCAAATTGTATATAAAGTAGAGAACGGTAAGTTCTGCAGAACCATTTGAAATACAATTTCACCTATGATGCCCAAGGGCGTACGATACAGAAGGAGGCGTTGAGATGGAACGAGATTGAGCAGGCGTTTGAACGCTTCTATTGCTTGAACTACAATTATACGGAAGCCGGTACGGATGTGGAATATGCCTTGTGGGACAACAAGACGAATGCCTACTCCGATGTGAAGGAAAAAGCTGTTTATCTGCAGGCGGGAGATGACATCAACTACTTGAGTTACAAATGGAGTAAGAAGGACAACGACTGGAATCTGTTGGTGGAACATGCCACTGCGGAGGAAGACGTATTGCTCCTGGCAGTAAAATAAATGAAGAACAATATAGAAATGAGGGAGGGTTTAGGTTATGAGAAGAGCATTCATGAGTATTACACTATTGGTATTGTCACTTTCTACAGTTGATGGTGCTGCTGATGGGACTTGTTGCCACAGCTTGACGGATTGACAGAGAAAATGTGTATCTTTGCGAACTTTAGACGAATAGAACAATGAAAACGGCAATAAAACTAGTATTGATTTACTTTTTGATGCAGATTGTAGGAGCACTGTTTGCAGGACCTTTCTGTCTGCTGTATACGTATTTCGCTTATGGAACTTTCGACATGGACAAGGCTGGTCAGATTGCTGTGGCGCCTACCATGCTGCTGGGCTTTGTTTTCATGGGACTGTACTTGTGGCGCAAGAACTACCTGACGGGAGACAAGCATCTGTATTCTCCGGTGTCAGTCCCTTATCTGGCATGGAGCCTGCTTGCCGGAATGACTTCCATATGTATAATAGGTCTTCTGATGTCCGAACTTACTTTTTTGCCCAATTTGTTGGACCAGACATTTGATATACTGCAATCCGGTTGGCTGGGTATTCTCTGTATTTCTGTTTTGGGACCCGTACTGGAAGAACTGCTTTTCCGTGGTGCCATTACCAAGGAGCTGCTTCGCAGATATAGCCCGGCAAAGGCTATCTTGTTTTCCGGGTTGATATTTGGTATCTTTCATCTGAATCCGGTTCAGATAATAGGTGCTTGCCTCATCGGTTTCTTGCTTGCCTGGCTTTATTATAAGACACGGAGTCTTATGGCATGTATTCTGATACATATCATGAATAACGGCTTGTCTGTCTATCTGAGCCTGAAACATCCTGAAATGGAGGATGTGACACATCTGCTGAGTAACCCGTATGTACTGGTTTGGGCAGTGGTTTTCATATTGTTGCTTCTACTCTCCTTGAAACAACTGAATAAATATAATATATCTGATACTAATACAACAACTGAATTATGAAAAGAAGATTGAACATTCTCTGCCTGGTGGTAATGCTTGTACTGAGTTACTCGGTATTGGAGCAGGGGTACTATATCTTTCTGGGAGCCAAGATGGGGGCGCAGACCGGACTGGAGCTGGGAAAGAAAGGGAGTGACATTGCTGCCTACAAGGAACTGATGAACCTAAAGGTTGTCAACCTGATACCTTCTTCCATGGAGTCGTTTGATTTCTTCAGGGATTCCGTCTACAATGAGAAAAGCAGGAGTTATGTGCCTGCAGCCTACTCTTCGTTGATGGTCAGCGTAGATTCTCATGATTCTGTCGGGAAAGTGGTGGCAAAGTATTTGCTGATATATCTGCATTTGGGCTTTTCCCTTTGGGCGGTAGTATTGTTTATCCGCTTGATAATCTCTATCAACAAGTCCGACATCTTCAACTGGCGGAATGTACGTCGGCTGCGTCGATTGGGAATGGCACTGGTTGTCAGCTTCTGCTGTACCTTTGCGTCATCATATCTTGATTTATAGTATCGATACCGTATTCTCGCTGCATGGTTACGAGCTGAGCCTCTCAGAATTGGTGAGCACTACCACGCTGGTACTTGGGCTTTGTTCGCTGATTGTAGGTGAAGTGTTTGCCATTGGATTGAAAATGAAGGAAGAGCAGGATTTGACGATTTAATAATAAGAAGAACGGACAGAGATATGAATAAAATCAGAGTATGTGCCTTCCTGGCTTTGGTAGTGTTTATTGGTAGTGTTGTAACGGATATGTTTAGTGGATTTATGGACGGCTGGAATGAGGCGGGCGACCAGAAGGATTTTCATGCCTTACCCTCTGTGTCACTTTTGGTGCGGGCAGATGATACGCTGCCTGCTGATACTTTGATTAGTGCGGCACAGGATACGCCCATGTATTGCAATACAAGTGAGGTATCGGTGCAAGGTTTCCGTAGTACGAAGTGGCGGTGGGTATCGTTCTTGCTGTTTCCTGCGGGACTGTTTGCGCTTTACGGTTCTATAGTGTGGCGCGGCTGGTGCTTACTGCCACGAAAGGCGAGGTGTTTGTGCACAAGAATGTGCGTCGGATGCGCATCTTTGTCTATGCGCTGATTTCGGTGAGTCTTTTATTCGAGTTGCAGCAATGGGGCATCTATCATGACTTGGCTTCTCAAGTGCGGCTGGAGGGATACGAGGTGTTGCCTTATTCTTTCAAGTATGCTTGGTTCAATTATATGCTGTTGGCATTGTTCACCGAGATATTCGCCATCGGCGTGAAGATAAAGGAAGAGCAGGATTTAACGGTTTAATGTGGGGGGAGGATTATGAAAAAGATAAGTATATTGGGTATCCTGGCTATATTGGTCATTGTTGCAGAGTTTACCTATGCGATGATAGCGGGCTGGGTGGATATGAAGAATAGTTTTCTTGAGGGTTACAATAGTGTAAATGTGCATTCGGGAACTCCACAGCCGGAGTATTCCGGTTTATTTGATAAGGTATATGTGGATGTAAGACCTTTGGAAACGACAGCAGTCGATTCCTTGACGAATCGTTTTGCCGATAAGTCAGTACCTTATCAGGTAAAGAGAATAGGCACTGTGATTGTCCCCACTGTCTGGAGTTCCATAGTGAACTTCTTTGCCATGTTTGCCATCATTCCTTTCTTTGTAGGAATCTATTGCCTGATACGTTTGCTGGTATCCATCTCAAAGCGGGAAGTGTTTACTTCGGATAATGTAGCCCGGTTGCGTTTCTTTACTTATTCGTTTGCTGCATTGTACGGCTTGATGACTTTGCACGATTGGCTGAATCATCTTGAAGCAGTGAAGCAAGTGCTCTGCTGGGC
>ENA-OQAA01001148-OQAA01001148.1-human-gut-metagenome-genome-assembly--contig:-NODE-1148-length-14572-cov-1.622153_pt1 | contig 14572 bp, 24 predicted proteins | sample MGYA00242489_ERZ504515 | MGnify/ENA primary metagenome ERZ504515 (study PRJEB26092, sample SAMD00036237) | human gut metagenome | host: Homo sapiens | study: EMG produced TPA metagenomics assembly of...
CTTTTTTGAGATGCTCTTTTCTTTTCGAGCCCAAATACTCACACATCTGCTGTGTCGCGCTGCGCAGGTTTCCAATGCACATCGTCGTCGCAATTCCATTTCCATGTATCTTCCGGAAACTCTCAACCTGTATCCCACAGGCAAGTGACGTCAGACTATTTGCCGGAAGATTGAACTTTTGCGGTATGAAACAGACTACAAATAATACAACTGCTTCACTTAACACCGACAGCTGTCTCCAGTGGAAAATACTTTTTTCTTTCATCTTCATTCGGACAAGATCTGCAACTCCGATTCCGGTCACAAATGCAATGACCGGAATTAAATACCTGATTGCCATATCCCACTGTCTTTCCGACATATAGATACCAAATAATAAGATATTTCCCGTCTGGCATTCGCAAATACCTTTCCTCTGCACATATAGGATAGGCATCCATAAACCCTCCCGAAAGCGCAAGTATAATTCCAAGCCGAATGGACTCCGACATTTGTCTTGATTGTTTCACAGTACCACTTCTTTCAATTTTCTATTCTTTCCAAGTTGCTGAGGCAATCTTCTTAACAAGCGCAAGCTTTGCCCACTGCTCCTCCTCGGTCAGTTTATTCCCGATCTCGCACGATGCAAATCCACACTGAGGACTGAGGTACAGACGTTCCAGCGGTACATACTCAGCCGCCTGCCGAATTCTTTCTTTGATCAGCTCTTCGCTCTCAAGAACCGGTGATTTTGTTGTAATAAGCCCAAGAACAACTTTTTTAATCATCTGAGACAAATCTAAGCGGCTCAAATCCTCCCGAGCGCTCATCGTCAAACTCCAGATAATATGCGTCCACGTTCTCATTTGCAAACAGATATTTTGCCACTGGCTCATACCCGCCTGATGATGCCAGGTAGAATGGTAGTTTCCCCGGCATACATGAGTTGTAATCACAAGATCCTCTGGTCTTCCCTCAATCGCAAGGTTGTTCAGGCGAAGATATTTTTCTGCCTCGCTTTCTATTGTAACACAATCCTGCTGTCTTGCCTCCCAATATTTTTTATCACAAAACATACCCCATGTGCAATCGTCAAATTGAATATTTCTGCAGCCTGCTTCATAAAGTTCTTTGATCACAGTGCGATATGCTTTCGCAATATCCTGAATGAGCACTTCCTCATCTGGATAAAATTTCACTGTATTTTTTCCATTTTCTTCTCGAAATAACTCTGCCAGCAGCTGCGCCGGGGCAGGAATCGTCTGTCTTGCCACTGTGTTTCATCTTCAAATTGTTTCACAAATTTAAAATGTTCTACAAACGGGTGACCCTCTCCACTGATCTTTCCGCTCACAGCAACGGAGCCGTGCGTAGTCTCCTCTCCATGGAAGAAATATCCATGATCCAGCTCAATATGCTCAACTCCATTTAATCCCCACATAAAATCCAAATGCCAGTAGCTTCTGCGGAATTCTCCATCGGTGATCACATGATATCCTGCTGCCTTTTGTTTTTCGACCAGATCACGAATCGCCTCATTCTCAACTTCTTCCAATTGTTTCTCCGATATTTTTCCACTCTCAAAATCTGCTCTCGCCTGCTTTAACTGTGCAGGTCTTAAAAAACTTCCTACAAAATCATATCGAAACGGTGCATTCTTACTCATATCTTCTACCTCCAAACACTTTTGTCTTACCCTCCGGTAATCTATGAAGGTATTATATCGGGACACAATAAATACGTAAAATATCCAAAAATATCTGTTAGCTATAACTTTTAGTTATATCAACTCTGTATTTTCGCCGATATTTCGTTTGAGTGCATCTATATATGCTATTCCTAAACGGCTGAAATGTGACTTCTGATGGCTCACATATCCGATATGCATATCCCCCTCTTTTTCAAGCGGCACTGCAACAATATTTCCCCCGTTCAGCTCCGAAATCGATCACTTCCGCTGCAGACAGTATATCCGTCCAACCCAATCAGCAGGTTAAACAGTGTCGCTCTGTCACGCACCCGGATATTTTTTATCCTCTGTACTGTACTGAAAATCTCCTCCGAATAGTAAAAGGAATTATGTTCTCCCTGTTCAAACGAAAGATATGGATACTCATGAAGCTCTTCCATTTTCACAGATTTTCGACTCGCCAGCGGATGTCTGTTGCTTATAAAAATATGCGGCTTTGCAACAAACAGTTCTGTAAACACAAGTTCCTTTACCTTCATAATTTTTCGCAGCACTTTTTCATTAAAATCATTCAGATACAGAATCCCTATCTCACTTTTCATCGCCGCGACATCTTCTATAATCTCATATGTCTGTGTTTCCCGAAAAGAAAAATCATATTGGGCGGTTCCATGCTCCTTGATCAAGTCCACAAACGCATTCACCGCAAACGAATAGTGCTGTGTGGAAACACAAAACTGCTGCTTTCTGCCGGATTTATGCATATACTTTTCTTCCAAAAGATCCGCCTGTTCAATCACCTGTCTTGCATATGCCAAGAACTGCTCCCCCTCATGTGAGACAACAATCCCTTTGTTTGTGCGCTCAAAGATTACAATTTCCAGCTCTTTTTCCAGCTCTCGGATTGATTTGGTGAGACTCGGCTGTGATATATATAATTCTGTTGCAGCTTCGGTCATCGTTCCCTTCTCCGCCACCATCGCCACATATCTCAACTGTTGTAATGTCATAGTTCCCTCTTATCTTTCAATCTCAAATGGTTTGTGAATCGGTGTCTCCATATCCCATATTTTGTATTCTCCATTCCAGTAGTAAGCCGGCTTACACTTACCACTTTTAAACACACGAATCAGGTCTTCCATCGTGCGCACCTCCTCCGGAAAATAAGTTGCAAAAAAGCCGACCTTTCCCGGTATATGACAATCACTTGAGCCAACAGTGACCAGTCCAAGTTCTCTTGCATAATCTGCCGCTTTTTTGTTTGCCTCAGGAAGTGTACTTCCGTTGAGCACCTCAACACCGTCCAGTCCCTTTACAATTCTCAGATTTTCTTCCAATCCCCGGTTATTATTGCGAAACGGATGTGCACTAAAACAGATTCCACCCTGCTCTTTCACAATATCGATAAACTTCTGTGCATCCACCCGCTCTTTCGGGTATTCCTCGATTCCTAAAGCCACGATATCCCCCTGCAGAGAAAAAAATTCAATTCCCACAAAATCGGAAAACCGGTTTTTCCGAATATTCTTTTGCGTACTCTTTCAATCCCATATCATCGTGATCTGTAATGCAGATTGCTCCAAGTCCCCGCTCCTTTGCAAGTTCCACCATCTCATCCAATTTTAAAAAGCTATCTTTTGAAAAATGTCGATTCGTGCATGTGCATATCTATAAACATGTTTTTTCCTCTTTTCTACGTTATCATTTCCAGAACAGTCCGACTGATGCCTTCCCATGAGACACCGTTCAAATCGGGACATTCTTCTTGTTGTTGTTCTAATTTCTTCTCTATTGCCTCCGCCAATTTCTTTTCAAACTCCGGCAATTTTTCTTCTTTCGGCTCATCTACCGAGTCATCTCAGGCAACGGAACAAACTCCACCTGTTGCCCCGGCACATGCTCATCTAACCACTCTTCCATCCCAGGAATCTGCGAACAGACCACCTTACATCCACATGCCATTGCCTCCATTGTCACCAGTGGCAATCCTTCAAAAAATGACGGGAGAGCAAACACATCGCTTTGCCGAAATACCTCTGCTAAAGCTTCCTGCTGCAAACTGCCTAAAAATATCACCGGATATCTGCATTCTCTGGCAAGCCTGCAAATTTCTTCATACTCTTCTCTGCTGCCATGCCCTCCTGCAATCTTCACAACCAGATTTTCCGGTTTGACCGAAAGCATCTCCAATGCCCGAAGCAGACTGAAAATCCCCTTCTTCTCTGTCACTTTCCCCGCAAATGCCAACTGTCTATAAGGTTTTTCTTCTGTTTTCTTCCGATAAAAAAGGTTTTGATTGTAGCCAACCCCGACAGTGTGCACAAGCTTCTCGCCGCAATTAAAAATCCGGATAATCTCTTTCTTCTGTCCGTCATGCAATGCCACAATGCCATCCAACTGCGGAATCCACTTCTGAATGTATTCCATCTGTAATGGATTTTTACAAATCTGACGCAAATCAGAGCCATGACAAATTCCAATGACTTCTTCTTCGGATACCATTCCCGCACCAACGCAGTCAGAAGATACAGGTGATGACACACAATCAAATCCGGGCAAAACTCCTCGACCGCTTTTCGCACCACCATTTGAAATGCACTCCGGTACGCTTGAAACATCTCTTCTGTAAAGTCCTTATATCTCGTACTCTTATATGGCATCTCATCCGACATTCCTGCAATTGGAAACGGCAGTTCCTCCGACAAATATTTCACCGGATAAAATATAACTCCCTCTGGGAAATTTACACTGTCCTCCTCATAAACTCCCGCAAGAACTGCCTGCTCATATCCAAGGGCATTCCAGTTCTTTACCAACTCCGTCAGATAAATTCCACTTCCCGTGCTGTGCGGTTTCTGAGCTGTAATATTTAAAATCCTCATTTGTTTTTCTCACTCTTTCTTCCCATTTCTGTAACCTGTCTATACCAATCATACGATAACTCTTTTACCCACACAAGAAAAAAGTTGATATATTTTCTGATTTCCCTTGACCTGTACGCTGCGTACCCCCTTATAATATACCCATCACAAGGAAAGGAGCATACCGTTTATGTTATTAAGCGAAGTGGCAAAACAGGTCAGTCTCTTATCAGTACTTAAATCCTACAGACGAGGAGTATCAGAGACTTTTAGAGCAGACCCGAAAAAATGTAAAACTTCGCAACAGCTTCTTTTGCAAATATCACCCTGCGTTCATCTCGCAACGCCGATTTATGCGAGAACTCCAAAATCAAGGGTACAACGATATTTTTATCCCAAATATGATTGCGCTTTCGCCAAAATATAAAGAATACCACGATGCACTCACAGCGATAAATAAAAGAATCTGCGATGATCTCGGATTGTATTACAATAGCAACTATCATTTGATTATGAAATAAAATAAGAATGTTCAGACATAAAAAAGGAGCCGAATTTCTTCGACTCCTCCTTTTCACGATATCGGCTCAAAATCCGCCACTCCATGTTTGCAAAGCGGACAGATAAAGTCATCCGGCAAGACATCTCCTTCGTAGATGTATCCGCAAACGACACAGACAAATCCTTTCTTTCCTTCTGTCTGTGGTTTTGGTTTTACATTTTTCTGATAATACGTATATGTCATCGTCTCTTTATCGCTCATCACCCGCGCCTCTGTCACCGTACAGATGAACATGCCGTGTGTATCGAGATCCACATACTGCTCCACTTTCAAGGACATAAATGCATTGATGTATTTCGGAAGAAATACTAATCCATTGTCTGAGCGAAGTGTCTGGTATCCTGCAAATTTGTCGACCAGACGACCGCTCTGAAATCCAAATGTCTTGAATACTTCAATGGTGCTTCCACAGAAAGACAGTTCACATTCATCACACCCGTCTTTTTGATGACATGGTGTGAGTAATTTGCTTTGTTGATATTCACTGCCACACGGTTCGGATTATCTGTAAGCTGTGTCACTGTATTGACGATCAGTCCGTTATCTTTCTCCCCGTCATTGGAAGTCACAACATAAAGTCCATATCCTATCTTAAACAATGCTGTCAGATCATTTTTATTCGCTTTTGTGTCAGACTGTGCAACATATTCTTTACACAATTCCTCCGCCATACCTTCGAGCTGATCCATATTATCACTATTAAGCGAAGACATGATCTTCACATTATGCTCAAGCCAGGAAATTGTTTTTACTCTTTTCAAACATTTCCTTCATCACTTTTGCGGCGAGTGGCGCCCAGCTTCCATTTTCGATCAGTCCGATTGTGCGATTTTGGTAATTCCGCTCTGTCAAATGCTCAATAAATGTCTTCATAAACGGAAAGATATCAGCATTGTATGTCGTTGTCGCCAGCACAAGTTTTCCGTAACGGAATGCATTTTCCACTGCTTTTGACATATCCTCACGGGCAAGGTCACATACAACTACTTCAGGGCATCCTTTCTCGCGCAGTTTACTCTCCAACACTTCCACCGATTTTTTTGTATTTCCATAAATCGATGTGTAGGCAATCATCACGCCCTCTGATTCCACCTCATACGAAGACCATGTATTGTATTTTCCGATATAATGTGAAAGATTTTCTTTCAAAACAGGTCCATGCAGCGGACAAATCATCTGAATATCCAAATTCTGTGCCGCCTTCAGCACGTTCTGCACCTGCATTCCGTATTTTCCGACAATACCGATATAGTAGCGACGTGCCTCATCGTCCCAATCTTCCTCCACATCAAGTGCGCCGAATTTTCCAAATGCATCTGCTGAAAACAACACTTTTTCATAAGAATCATAAGTCAGCATCACTTCCGGCCAATGCACCATCGGGGCAAACAGAAATTGCAGTTCATGCTTTCCAAGTGTCAATGTATCTCCATTTTTTACTTCCAGCTTTTTCTCATCTAAATCCATATCACGGAAGAAATTCGCAATCATCGTAAATGTCTTTGCATTTCCTACGATTGTTGTATCTGGATAAATTTTCATAAAGTTATAAATATTCGCAGAATGATCCGGCTCCATATGTTGAATGATCAGGTAATCCGGCTTTGTTCCTCCAAGTGCGGCTCCAACATTGTCCAGCCACTCATGTGCAAATTTTTCATCTACAGTATCTACAACTGCGAACCTTTTCATCTCTGATTACGTAAGAATTATAAGCCATTCCATTCGGTACCGCATATTGCCCTTCAAACAAATCGGTCTGATGGTCATTGACTCCTACATAAATAATGTCGTTCGTAACCTTCATTTCGCATTTCCTCCTATTATTTTTTGCTCGCTTTCGTTACACGATTCATTATATATTTTATGACATGGTTTTTCAACTCCTGCATCCGTTCGTTACTGATAATATTTTCACACGGAATCCTGTCCACAATCTTTTCCACATAAGAATGTTCCTGAATAATCTGAAGCGTTTTCCGTAAAATAAATATCGAAAAAATATGCTATATAAGATACCCAGTAATCCAAATTGTCTTTCTATCCTCAGACAATACGGATCGTTCATTGAGACATGCCTCCCAGACTCTCTCGCTGATTTCCTGCGCTCCTGCTTCTTTCGCACTCGCTCCTCCAAGCAGAACCTCCACCCGCTCCTCTAATTTCACACGGCAGTTATCCAGCTTATCCGCATCCCGAATCAGTTCGGCATGCAATAAAGTTCTTGAATCCGAAATCTTTGGAAGCTGAAATGCACTGTGATAACGGATTGCCGTCTCGATTGTCTCATCCCACGTTGTCTCCGGAAGAAATTCTCTGATTCGCCCCTCCCGAAACAAAATATCTGCACCATACTGTGCATGGTCAAAAATGCCCGGTTCAAATGAATCATATAATTTAAGTTGCTCAAATCTTCCTATATCATGCAGCAGGGCAATGATTTTCGCAAGAAAAATATCTACTTCTCCCAATCCCATCCTCCTTGCGATCTCCTCACTGCAGTCTACAACACCATATGTATGTACAATTTTTAAATAAACTTTTTCATCCTTTCTGTCATACCCGTTAAGGTACAATTCAAAAGCCTGTTTTGCCTGCTCAAAATCCATGCTAAACGCCTCCTTTGTCTTTATTTATATCATTTCTGTACCGAACTTGCAATTGAGAAATTTTGTGTCTCTCCACCTAGCTATTCTGCCCGGACTCTGATACAATATAGCCACAAAATAAATTCAAGAAAAAGGAGATCTTATGAAAAAATTTTTATCAATTCTATTAGCCTTCCTTTTAACATTCTCACTGGCAGGCTGTACAAAAAAACAATCTTCAAAAGAAGACACCTCACCAAAAGATGCCTTGGAGATTCTCACAACGGTCTGGTCCTCATACTCGGACGACAACAAATTTCAGGCTATGGGCGGTGACTACAACAATATGACCGACAATAAGCCCGGGAAATTCGATGTCAGCGACACGGAAAGTTTACGCTCTCTGCTGATTGTGCCTGAAGATTCAGCAGGTCTGATCGACGATTCAGCAAGCCTGATTCATGCAATGAATGCGAATACATTTACGGGAGCTGCATTTCATCTGTCTGACCCCAAAACGCTCAATACCTTTGCCGATTCTTTAAAAGAATCTGTACTTGGCAACCAATGGATGTGTGGATTCCCGGAAGTATTGCTTCTCGCTCAAATTGGCGATGATTATGTTGTCTCTGCTTTTGGAAATACAGACTTGATCAACTATTTCAAAACACAGTTGACAGACCAATATCCATCTGCAGTCATCTTGACGGAAGAGAACCTATAGTATGTTATTTTCAAGCATTCCTTTTTTATATTACTTTTTACCGCTTGTTTTAGTCTGCTACTTTTGCGTGCCTTTTCGATGGAAGAATTTCATTCTGCTTTTCTTCAGTCTCATATTTTATTCCTGGGGAGAACCACGATATATTTTTTTGATGGTTCTCTCCATCTTACTGGGTTATATCGAAGGTATCCTCATCGAGAGAAAGAAGCATTCCCGACTGATTCTGGCAGGCGCCTGCTGCATTCATCTTGGACTTTTAATGTATTTTAAATACGTTGATTTTTTGATTCGAAACCTGAATGCAATTGGATTGTCTATACCGCTTTTCCACATTGCTCTGCCAATCGGTATCAGCTTCTACACCTTTCAAATTTTGAGTTATCTCATCGATGTGTATCGAAAAGACTGTACGGCGCAGACAAATCTGATTTCTTTTGGAGCATATGTGTCGATGTTCCCGCAGTTGATCGCAGGACCGATCGTGCGGTACAAAGACATTGCAGCACAGCTTGAAGTGCGGAACATTCTGTTGAGAAAGCAGCACTTGGCATCCGAAAATTCATATTTGGATTATCCAAAAAGTACTTCTTGCGAACTCTCTCGGTGCGCTTTGCAGTACCTTTCAAACCTCCACAGACCGTTCTGTTCTCTATTATTGGCTGTATGCATTTTCCTTTGCGCTACAGATTTATTTTGATTTTTCCGGTTATAGTGATATGGCTGTCGGTCTCGGCAATATTTTCGGGTTCCATTTTCCGGATAATTTTCATTACCCGTATTTGTCAAGAAGTGTCACGGAATTCTGGAGGCGTTGGCACATTACATTGGGTCATGGTTCCGTGACTATGTCTATATCCCGATGGGCGGCAACCGCGTAAAAAAAAGCCGCTGGTTTTTTAACATCGCAGTCGTGTGGTTTCTGACCGGACTGTGGCACGGTGCATCTTGGAATTTTGTCCTGTGGGGAATGTTCTTTGCGGTTCTGCTTGTATTAGAAAAGCAAGGATTTTCTGCATTTGCAAAACAATTCTTTATTTTCCATTATGTATGTCCTGCTCGCAGTGACCGTAAGCTTTGTCATTTTCAATGCAGTCTCCACCAAAGATGCTCTCGAAACGCTCAAGGTCATGTTTAGCGGCGGCTCTTTGCCACTTGTTTCAAAAGAATTCTTATACTATCTCAAAAGCTATGGTGTTATCCTCACCATTTCTGTGGTCAGCGCCACCCCATTTGCTGCGCAGCTGATTGAAAGATTCCATACAAAGAAAACGGCGAAACAGCTCCTCAATATTTTAGAGCCGGCTGTCCTGATTGTTTTAATGCTTACTGTGACTGCTTATCTTATTCAGGATTCTTATAACCCGTTTTTATATTTTCGCTTTTAGAAGGAGGTATTTTCAATGTCAGATCAATGGAAAAACAGAATCGTAATTGTTACCACAGGCATTCTCTTATTTTCTTTTTCCATCGCCTGTCTTCTGAAGCCGTCCGATGAGGTTTCCCTCAGCGAAAGGCGCCCGCTCACACAGTTTCCTTCGCCGGATACAGCAGCTTGCTCTCCGGAAGCTTTATGCAAAAATTTGATAAATATGCGGTCGAGCAGTTTCCGATGCGAGAAGCATTCCGCCACCTGTATTCAACTGTTTCTCCTCGATTTACTTGGAAAATCAGATATAGAAGGACTTGTACTTAAAAGATGATATGGCAATCGCAATGGAATATCCGATGGCACGAGGACTCTTTGAAGCACGCCTCGAAAGTGTTTCAAAGAATTTATGAGACCTGTCTAAAAGGGAATACGGAAAATATCTATTTTTCCATCATTCCGGATAAGAACTATTTTTTACAGGACGATGACTCTGCACTGACAATGGACTATGATAATTTCTTCCAGACGATGCAAGATGCAAATCCGCAGATGCATTATATCGATATTGCACCGCTTTTGGAGTTAACCGACTATTATCAGACCGATCCCCACTGGCGGCAGGAAAAAATCATCGATGTTGCAAATCAATCTTGCAGACTCCATGGGTACTTTTGTCTTCAGATGATTTCCAAGAGCAGATATTTACAAACGATTTTCGTGGCGCTTATGCAGGGCAGACGGCTCAGAATCTTTCCGGTGAACCACTTTGCTACCTGACAAGTCCTACAATAGAGCAGTGCACGGTATTCGACCATCAAAACAACCGTCAAATTTCCATGTATGATTTTGTAAAAGGCGATGGAAAAGACCCTTACGAGCTCTTTTTGTCCGGCTCTTTGTCCTATATCACAATTGAAAATCCTGCCGTACAGACAGACCGTGAACTTGTTATTTTCCGCGATTCCTTCGGCAGTGCCATTGCACCTCTGCTTGCCACCGGATACCAAAATATTACACTGCTGGATGTACGCTATCTTTCAAGCTATTCGCTTCCATCACTGATTGATTTTAAAAATCAGGATGTCTTGTTTCTCTACAGTACGTCGGTCTTAAATCACAGCGAGACACTGAAATGACAAAAATCCGTCATCAGTGTCTCTTTTTAGATATATAAATCTTTCTTGCAAAACAGGAAAATTCCTGCTGCAAACAGCGCAATTCCACCGATAAGTAAAATAGTAACTCCCATCAGCGCACTGCTCTTTCCAGCCACAAGATTTTCCGGCTGAAACAATGTAAAAAACGTAAAATATTTTGCCTTCTCTGCATCTTCCCCTGCATTTGCAAGCATCTGCAGAACATACATCAATGCAGGAATTCCTGCACCTAACCCAATACTGTATCTCGTATCCGAGAACAGACACGATGCCAAAAAGCAGATTCCTGCAATAAATAACAACAGGCAAAACAATCCAGAGTTCAGTTTCAAAAGTTCTGCGATCTCCAATTCATTCGGAACGCTCCCCTGTGCCACCACGATTTCCAATACTGTCGCATAGCCAAGTAACAGAATCACTCCACTGATAAGTACGCTCGCCTGTGTACACGCAATCTTCTGCCGTTTTACCGGCGCCGCCACAAGAGAAACCATAGAACCTCGGTCAACATATTTGGCAATCAGACCATTTCCTCGCAGAATGCAGAATACCATCGGGAATACAATCAAAATAAATCCATATAAATACGATATCATAAATCCAATCAGGCTCGTAGCTCCCGCATGCATTCCGACTGCCGCCATCAGTTCCGGCATCACCTTCACAAAATCATCCAATGTTTTCATCATCTCTGGATCATACATCCGAATAATCACAGTGACATAGAGCGTGATCACTGCCGCAAAAATGAGTAACACCTTGATACTGCCTTTCATTTCTCGTTTGTACAACGGAAGACTAATCATCGCTCTCACCTCCATAATAATGCATAAAGATTTGCTCCAAACTTGGTTTGGTGGAAACTGTCACATTCTGTCCGTCACGAATTCCGTCAAAATCATTGGCAAACTGTTTCGCCATCTCCATATTATCTAGTGTAACCGTATAAGAATGCACATGACATTTGCGAAGTTCATCTACCGAATCGACCGCCATCAGCTTCCCATTTCGTATAATCAATCCGCTGGCAAGTCTTCTCCACTTCCTCAAACATATGACTGGACATCAAAATCGTCTTCCCACGTTTCTTCTCCTCTTCTATCAGCTCCACAAACCGACTTTGCATCAACGGATCCAGTCCGCTTGTCGGCTCATCCAAGATGAGAATCGCCGGATCGTGCATAAACGCTGCGACAATCCCGATTTTCTGCTTCATTCCCTTGCTCATCTTTTTGATCTTTCCCTGCGGGTTTACCTCAAACCGCTCCAAAAGCTCCTTTTGGCGATTCTCGAAACCAAGTTTGCGATATTTCTGCATAAATTTAAGAAATTCCGTCCCAGTCATATCCTCAAAAAAACTGATTTCTCCGGCTATGTAACCAAGCTGCTTTTGAATCTTGTCACTTTCCTTCCAACAATCCAGACCATTGATCGTGCAGCTTCCTGATTTTGCTTTCAAAAACCCCATAAGATGTCGAATCGTGGTTGTCTTCCCGGCGCCATTCGGTCCAAGAAAGCCGAACACTTCGCCCTCTCCGACCTGAAAAGATACATCAAAAATTCCCTTTCCCCCTCCAAAGTCACGCGAGAGGTGCTCAATTTCTATTACACTCATTATTTTTCTCCTGAAAACCATATTCCTGCAGAACTTCTACTGCCATATCTGCGAACTCTGCATTTGCTCCATAACTAAAATTCCACAGTCCTTCGCCACCACCGGAACCAACGATATCCGCCGTCTGCATCTGCCCGTCATCCGTCAGCATCACTGTCAAACTCGCATAGCTTCCATTTCTCCAATAATATCTCTCAAAACTTAGTAGCATTACAAATGCATTCCCCAATACTTTGTAATCGTCACACACCCGCTCTGCTTTGATTTTTTCTTTTAAATCCTCCCCAAATCCTTTACACTTTTCAATGTTATAACATTCCATCTTCTTCACAACACTTGCCATAAACATCTACCTCTCTCTTACCGCTTGCCCGGAAATACAATAATATTGCTCTTCGGTTCTTCCGCAACAATTTCTTTTATCATATGCCACGCCTCATCACAGTATTCGTATGCTCCATACATTGTCAATTCTCCGCAATAGTTGTCTCTGCAACTTTTCATTCGCCGCAATATAATCAAAATCCATAAATCCTACTTCCAGCACATCCCGAATATGCTCATATGTACCACCGGTGCGGATAATCATCTGAATGGTCTTACAAATCAATTCCGCCTCCTGCTCTCCTTCATGTCCTTCTTTTATAAAGAAATCCTTCAGTTCCAGCATATATTTGTCAAATGGAAGATATCCTTTCGTCCCCAAATGTTCAATCTCTTCCTTCGTCGGCTCATAAAACGAACAGCCTTCCTGCCTTTTTTGAAGCTCCTTATACATATTTCCTTCGGTCCAAAGTTTTAAAATCAACTTCTCTCCCCTTAATTCAAAATACTTTTTATTCTCCGGTATCGCTTCACAAAAAGAAATAACTTCAAATAGCTCCTTCTTACTTCCGCCATCTCTCACATACAAATTTATCACTTGTTCAATTGAGCATATACCATATAGTTCCGACAACACATTCAAATACATTAACAGCTTTTTATCCATGTTCAGACTTTGCTTCCAGCTCGTATCACAATTTTTCAAATATGCCTTCCGCACCTCTTTTGGCACACAAACAACTCCTCCATCCCAGTCATAACCGATCCCGATGTAGGCACCTTCCGCCAAATAATCATACTGATGTTCGTTTGATTCAATCCAAACCTGACTCTCGCCGGAATCCAATAATTCTAGCTCCGCTTCGCTCAATACATAAAATATTTCCTCATCACATCTGCATCAAGAATGCACGACACAAAAATTCAACCATCTGCGCCTTTTATTATTGTCGAATATCCATGTAAATGATGAAGCTTTGCAATCTCCACCAGATCGCTCTTCCGATATTGACTTAAAATTTCATGTAAGGTAATGCTATCACTCATCTTTCGTATACCCCCTATTTTTCTTTGTTACCTTTTCTTCAAGTTTTTCTGTACGTAATCTTCTATATACTTTTGAATATTTCTCTTTTTCTTTCTTTTTCCAGGCACTGCTTTACTCTCCACCTGTCATCTAATCCATCTAGTCCTTTAATAATCGCTTGCACAATATATGGCATTAACATGATTACAAATGAGATAACAAACGGCTCAATACCCCTTTTTAATATGCTTTGTATAATTCCATTGACAATCCATATTGTTGTCCACACTGTTTTGTACGGATAAAATTTTATAAAATAACTTGTCGTTGCTTGTACTAATAAGCATATCTATCATTTCTGACCTCACAATCATTTCCCAGATCACTTCATTTTCGCTTCGGCTCTGTCGCTCCCTGTCCTACGCTGAAATCTAACGTTACCGCTTTGCCTCCAAGGCTCGGTACGTGCGGTTGGCTAGACCTTACCCGACAGGATTTTTCTACTATATACAATCAGCTATGCTGATTTCTCAGCTCGCACTATAAGCTGATTGTAGCAGATTGATCGATAGATAGCTAGTGCAATTTGAATCGTACTCCATCCGCTACAATATTTTTCGTTCAAATCACCAATTATTTAAAATGGAAAGCGCTCCACACATTCATCCAACATATC
>ENA-OQAA01001149-OQAA01001149.1-human-gut-metagenome-genome-assembly--contig:-NODE-1149-length-14555-cov-2.238287_pt1 | contig 14555 bp, 21 predicted proteins | sample MGYA00242489_ERZ504515 | MGnify/ENA primary metagenome ERZ504515 (study PRJEB26092, sample SAMD00036237) | human gut metagenome | host: Homo sapiens | study: EMG produced TPA metagenomics assembly of...
CGGATGCAAAGATTATTGATGAATCTAAATTGAAACCGACAGTGTACAGATATTGAATAAAGTGGAACTGAAAAATGTGAAAAACGGTATGAAGATGACATTATACCATTGTTTCTGAAGTGAAGCTAACCTGAAAGAGGGAAAGATTTCTGTAAATACTCCGATTGCACAAGGTTTGCTTGGCAAGAAAGTGGGTGATGTTGCTGAGATTAAAGTACCGCAGGGTATCATCAATCTGGAAGTAGTGAACATATCATTTTAGAGGAGGGGCAGGTCTGCATGCGGGCTTGCCTCATTTTATATAAGTAAAATTATGGCAACAATATTCAGCAAAATTATCGCGGGTGAAATACCTTGCTACAAAGTGGCGGAGAATGATAAGTTCTTTGCTTTTCTTGATATTAATCCATTGGCGAAAGGGCATACGCTGGTCATTCCTAAACAGGAAGTGGACTATATCTTCGATTTAAGTGATGAGGATTTGGCTGCAATGCATGTTTTTGCAAAGAAAGTGGCATTGGCTATTGGCAAGGCTTTTCCTTGTAGGAAAGTGGGTGAAGCAGTTTTAGGTTTGGAAGTTCCTCATGCACATATTCATTTGATTCCTATGCAGAATGAAAAGGATATGCTTTTTTCCAATCCAAAGCTGAAATTGACAGATGAAGAATTTAAGGCGATAGCAAAGCTATCACCAATGGCGTTCTAAAAGATTTTATTTCCTCCCATTATAAAAAATCGGCAGTTGGAAATAGCAACTGCGATTTTTATTTTACTTTTTTGTCGTTGAAAAAACTATTTATATATAGTCCTCTCCCAATTTAATTTGAGCATCATTCACATACTTACGTATGGAATGCTCTTCATCTTTTTTACAAATCAGCAGGACATTGTCGGATTCGGCAATGAGGTATCCTTCCAGCCCGTCGATGACAGCAAGTTTGTTTTGCGGAAGTACGACAATATTGTTTTTACTATTGTATAATAACGACCTGCATTTCAGAGTGACATTCTCCGATTCGTCTTTTTGAGAAAGATCGTACAGGGAGCCCCATGTACCTAAATCAGACCATCCGAAGTCGCCCAATGATACATATACATTGTCTGCTTTTTCCATAATGCCGAAGTCGATGGATACGTTAGGGCATGCAGGAAAGTTCTCATCTATGAATTTCTTTTCTTCCGGTGTTCCGTACACATCTTTTCCGGCTGCCAATTTAGTGGCCAATTCCGGTAAAAGTAATTCACCGGCTTTGATGATACTGTTTACATTCCACATGAAGAGACCGGCATTCCAATAAAATTCTCCGCTTTCTATAAAGACTTTGGCCAATTCCAATTCGGGCTTTTCTGTAAAGGTTTTTACTTTATAGAAGCTGCTGTCTATATGTTCGGCTACCTGTATATAACCATATCCTGTTTCCGGGCGATTAGCTTAATGCCAAGAGTTAGAAGCTTATCAGATTTTGCAACGAATGCCAGCCCTTTCTCTATGGCTGAAAGAAATTCGCTTTCTTTTAGGATAAGATGATCCGAAGGAGCTACTACGATATTGGCATTTGGGTTTAATGCACGGATATGGTAAGCAGCCCATGCAATGCACGGGGCAGTGTTTCTGCGTGTAGGTTCTAATAAAATCTGTTCGGAGTTTAATTCAGGAAGCTGTTCTTTCACCAAGTCGGCATATAGGTCATTGGTTACAACCAGTATGTTTTCTGTAGGGATTACTTGCTTGAACCGATCGAATGTTTGTTGCAATAATGAACGCCCTGTGCCGAAAAAATCCAGAAATTGTTTCGGAAGAGTTTTGCGGCTGAAAGGCCAGAAACGGCTACCGATACCGCCACCCATGATTACACAGAAATTATCCTTATTGGTTATCATATTAAATGTTTTAAAAGTTTCTGCTAAAGTACTGTATATTTTATAAACGCGGAATGCTTGGAGAATATTTTCTCGTTTTTTTCGCCTTTTTTTAAGGAAAGTATTGTAAGTTTTCAAAAAAAGCTGTATCTTTGCACCGCATTTGAGAAATCAACATGCCCAGATGGCGGAATCGGTAGACGCGCTGGTCTCAAACACCAGTGGATTCACTTCCATCCCGGTTCGACCCGGGTCTGGGTACTAAGATAAAAGCTAAGTATTGAGAAATCAGTTACTTAGTTTTTTCTTTTTATGGAATTTTCCCCACATTTTCCCCATACGTGCAAAAAATATAGCAGTAAATCATTATTTCCTTTGGTTGAACGTAGTAAATAAGTTACCTTTGAGAAGAAATAAAGCCTATTAAATAAGTGGTATGGAACAAGGTGTTTGGCAAGAGATAGAACAGTTGTACCAGAAGTTTCAAAAACTTGGTATCAGTGAATCGGTGGACTATGATAAGTACTACCTTTATTCTCTTATTACCCATTCCACAGCCATAGAAGGCTCTACGTTGACCGAACTTGACACGCAGCTTCTCTTTGACGAGGGAGTGACAGCGAAAGGAAAACCGCTTGTACATCATCTGATGAATGAAGACTTAAAGCAAGCGTACGAAATTTGCTAAAGCTGAATCCGACCGTCTTGTACCGATAACTCCTGCTTTTCTGAAAAGGTTGAATGCTATGCTGATGCGTACTACTGGCTGCATTCATAGTGTGATGGGTGGTTCTTTTGATTCTTCCAAAGGAGAGTTTCGCCTGTGTGGGGTTACGGCTGGCATTGGTGGACATTCTTATATGAACTATCTGAAGATTCCTGCTAAGGTGGATGAGCTTTGCACCATTTTGCAAGAGAAGCAAAAGAGCGTGGGAACATTTCGGGAACAATATGAATTGAGCTTCAATGCCCACCTTAATTTTGTAACCATACATCCATGGGTGGATGGTAACGGCAGAACGGCTCGGCTGCTAATGAACTACCTCCAATTTTGCTATCACCTTTTCCCCACCAAGATATTCAAAGAGGATAGGGAAGAATATATCCTTTCCCTTCGTCAGTGTCAGGATGAAGAAACCAATCTGCCTTTCCTGGACTTTATGTCAGGACAGTTGAAGAAATCGCTTTCTTTGGAGATTGAAAGTTTTAAAGCTTCGCAGAAGAAACAGTTCAGTTTTATGTTTTAGAGGTATGGAAGCCCGTCTCTCTGCAACAAATATTGAAAATTAATGATTTATAGAAATGATTCCCAATTTTATACTCCAAAATGTAAGATTGGGTATTTCATAGTAGTTATTTGGTGACAAGTATCATAGGTGAGGATGGGGAAAAAGCCGTCTTCGAGTATTTCTTTGCCGAAACGAAGGCAGATGCGACGAAAGACCGCGCAAAAATCACCGTGACAGATGACGAGGGCGATGTTACCGAACTGAACTTGCAGCTCAACAGCAATGGCTATGTGGAATATTGCAACTCCATAGACCACGCCGGCACTTCCGATGCCAGTGAGTTCACTTGGGAGATGAAGTACGATGCCGACGGTCATCTCATAGAAATGAGACGTTCTGAAGGTGGCGGTGAGTTGACGAAAATCACTTATAAAGATGGTGACGCTGTGAAGACTTCCACAAGCTATATGGGTGGTGGAGATATGAATGGCGACGGAGTTCTTGACGGCAATGACGAGTGGGAGGACGGTGCTATCATAGACTATACGACGGGCGAGATTGCAACTCCCATTGACAACAAGGGTTGCCTGATGATGTTCGACGAACTGCTGGATGTGGATATGGATGAGATGATATATGCCTACTACGGAGGTATGCTTGGCAAGGCTACCAAGCATCTGCCGCTTGCGATGCATGATGCTGATGATACTTCTGTTGAATTATCGAATTATAAGTGGACACTGAATTCCGACGGTTATCCTACGCAACTGCTTATAAAAGACGAGGGGGATGAGGAGAAGTACACATTTACTTGGTGACTTATCGGAAAATGACAAATAGCGAGAAGCTTGCACCTGACCGATGCAAGCCTTCTCGCTATTTGTCAATGATTAAGTTTAGTTTCATTTCTCTTGTATATCTAAAATGAACTAAACCTTTGTTTTTATTGAAAGTTGTTAGCCTGTCTCTTTGAAAGAAATCTCGTGATTTCTTTCAAAGGAGACAGCAACTGGATTTTATACCTTTGCAACAAAAATATTCGGGTCTAGTCCTGTTTCATAATGTTACCATCTTACCGGTTCGTTTAATATATTTCCGTCTGTTGTATCTTCTTGTGCGAATGTTGCAGCCTTATATTGAATGCAAAGCATAATAAGGGGAATTATGCCGTTGTTCCGGACAGACCTTTTACCTTTAGGGGCTACACGTACCACACTTCCTTCCGAAACAGGGAATACTTGGCCGTCTACTTGAAATTCTCCGTTTCCACTAAGGAAGAAATAAAGTTCTTCATGCGTTTGGTGAGTGTGAAGAAAACCGGTTTCTGTTCCCGGTTGGAATAACTGGAATGAAAACTCGCTTCCTGTGGCTTGAAGTGCAGCCCCGCCAAACACTTTTCCCGGAATTTTTATTTCAGGAGCAAGTTCCAACAGGTAATCTCCTAATTCATTTAACTTGCCTAAGTTGATAGCGGTGAAGTTTGTCGCTGATGCTGTTTTTTCAATCTGTTTCATAGCTTTTAATTTTGATGTTTATACTTCTATTGATTACGTATCGCAAATTAACTAACTTTGCATTGGATGATTGCTTTCTTTTTGATACTGCAAATATATGAATCAATTATTTGCAATACAAGAAGTTACAAATATGTATCAAAGTTACCTGGAGGTTACTTATGCAGAAAAACAATAGATTGTCATGACGAAAAAAGAAGAAAAAAAATCTATCATTGAGATTTGCCCTATTCGGAATGTCGTTGCACGTTTTGGTAATAAGTGGGCATTGTTAGTTGTTTTCATTCTGAATGAGAATGGTTCAACCCGTTTCAACCAATTAGCGAGGCAAATTCCTGATATATCAACCAAAGTGTTGTCTAATACGCTACAGATATTGGAAGCTGACGGACTGGTAAAACGAACCGTTTTTGCGGAAGTTCCGATAAGAGTGGAGTATGAGTTGACAGCAACAGGCAAAAGCCTTGTCCCTATCATTATATCGTTAACTGAATGGGCGCAAAATAATATGCAATCAATAATGGAGCACAGAAAAAAGTTCGAGAGCTTGTCATAGAATGAATATATAGAATAGCATTGTTATTAAGAATCGGAACGGCAAAGGGTTATTTCATGGTAACACCGGCAGCTCTGTTCCGTACGGAAAGACTCTTTATAATATTCGGCTACTCTATTATCGGTATATCAATATTCTCGTTTTTCTCGTTCCAGTCATCGACGGTAAAGTCACCGGAGGATTCTTCAGAGAAAATATCACCCAGACTTAACGTTAATGTCAGTTTGGCATTGGCATCGAGCGGACTGCTCAATGCTTGTCTGAAGCTTTTCACATTACCGTTTTTAAGAATGATTGCCAGTTGGAATTCCGGTTTTCCGGCGGACGGGAACAGCATAACGGTGCTGTTGCTCATCTGAGTACCATCGTTCGAACGAATCAGAGGGAACGCGATTGTACGTGGTGTACCTTGCGGTTTTCCCGTATAATAATTGAGTTCGCTGTAAATGTTGGTGATGCGTACGGACACACTGTCTATACTGGAACTTAGTACGGCATTGTCTTTGTCCTTCAGGACAACCTTTATTCCGGCTACCACTCGTTTTAAAGAGCCACTGAGGCTTTCGCTTCCGATGTTTACCGGCTGTGTGGCGTACACCAGGTCGAATACGGGATAGTAAATGGTATCGGCTGACATTCTGAACAAGCCGAGAGACTGTTGGGACATATCGGCACCTATGCTGTGAGCCGCCTCTTTTATGGCAGGGTGGGCATAAATGGGAGTCTGGTATTGGGGTGTTCCCCAATAAATCATATTGTAAGTGCCTATCGGCAGAGAAATCTCCCTATTGATGGAATTGTCATGGAAGCTTCGTCCTTTACCCGGTAATAGCCGTAGAAAGGAGACAGTTTCCCTTTACATAATTTCCATAGTATATGGAACTGTTTGCATCGCATGGCATAATTGTAAGAATGCCGGTAAACGGGCTTTGGCGGCCGTCGGTGTTGCTGATGCTCACAGCCATTGAGGGACTGACAAGATGCTGATTATCCGTATCGTTGTTCCGGTCATCGTCCGAACAGCTTGCTATGAGAGCTGCAAGGCCCATTAACAGTATCGATTTTTTCATTATCCGTTGGGTTTTGGGTTATTTTCATAGAGAACATTCTGCAGTGGGAATGGTTCCCGGATACGGTACATTTCGGGAAAATTATTCGTCCGGCGGGGGAACAGTTGTCAAAGGAAAGCTGTGCGGTTAGCTTCCGTTTCAGGTTTTTCCGTATTTTTGCAACACAATAAAGAATTAACTTGTGATGAACCGTATGTTACTTGCGCTAAAGCGCCCTTTTATCTGGCTGTACCGATTCCGCCACCGCTGCGGTTACGGGGTGCACTCGCCTTTTGCCTTCAACCTGATAACGCACGTTATCTATGAAACTACTCCTTATTATAAGTATAAGGAGCTGGCTTCCGAGCAGAAGCGGCTTATGCCGCAGAAAGACCGGGCATGGGGGTACGAGCCTCAAAGGTGAAACGGCTTCTGTTCCGGCTGGTAAATTATGCACAGCCGGCTACGATTGTGGATGCAGGCATGCAGGCTGCCTCTTCCTTGTATCTGAAAGCAGCGAAGGAAGGGGCGGACTACACTGCTGCCGCCGACCTGTCCGAACTGTTTCTGGAGAGTGGCGCGTCTGTCGACTTTTTATACCTGCACGATTACCGCCGTCCGGAGTTTGTGGAAGAGGTGTTCCGTATCTGTGCCGACCGCACTGCGCAAACGTCCGTCTTTGTAATCGAAGGTATCCGTTATACTTCCCGGATGCGTGCCGTTTGGAGGCGTATCAGCCGGCACGAAAAGGCAGGCATCACTTTCGACCTTTACGATCTCGGTATTATTTTCTTTGATAAAACCAGGATAAAACAAGACTATATTGTCAACTTTTGATTACCTTTAGGCGTTTCAAAGGAAAAAAGACCATTATGAAGAAAAGCCTTGTATATACAAAGACCGGAGATAAAGGAACCACTTCCCTTGTAGGAGGCACGCGTGTTCCTAAAACCCACATCCGCCTCGAAGCCTACGGTACGGTGGACGAACTGAATTCCAATCTGGGGTTTCTGATAACTTTCCTTTCCGACGAGCCCGACAGGCAGTTCCTGCAGCAAGTCCAGGACAGATTGTTTGCAATAGGTTCTTACCTTGCTACGGATCGTGAAAAGACACGGCTGAAGGAGGCGAGTATCATCACCCCGGAACAGGTGGAGGCGATAGAGCGCGAGATAGACCGGCTGGACGACAAGCTTCCCCCTCTCTCTGCTTTTATTCTTCCGGGCGGGAGTCGCGGAGCCTCCGTTTGTCATATCTGCCGTACCGTTTGCCGCCGTACCGAACGTCGCATTCTTGCTTTGGCGGAACAGACGGACATCTCTTCCGAGCTGTTGGCCTATGTAAACCGTCTATCTGACTATTTGTTCGTTCTTTCGCGTAAAATGAACCAAGACGAGAAAAAAGAAGAAATATTTTGGAATAATAGTTGCAAGTGAAATATTTTGTTATACTTTTGCCGAAAAATAAAGAAAGGAATTACTACTCACAATTTTAATACTTAGAAACTATGTATTGGACATTGGAATTGGCATCTAAACTGGAAGATGCCCCTTGGCCGGCAACTAAGGACGAATTGATTGATTATGCCATGCGTTCGGGTGCTCCGCTTGAGGTTATTGAGAACCTGCAGGAAATGGAAGATGAAGGCGAGATTTATGAAAGTATTGAAGATATTTGGCCTGATTATCCCAGCAAAGAAGATTTCTTCTTCAACGAAGAGGAGTATTAATGCGCTTTGATTGAATTTCATCCGTCGGCTTACGGATATACAAATTATAGAAAGAGGTAGTACGAAGGCCTTTACTATGGCCGGAATACTATCTTTTTTTCTTTTTAATCCCCCATTATATTAATGATGACACAAACAGGAGAGGCACACCGCTTGCCCGTATTGAAAGAACGCCACTTGCCCGGGGAGTGCCGGCAAAGTGTAACGGAACTGCTGAAAGAGACCTATGGTTACGACGGGTTCCGCAATCTCGAGATTTACGATGATTTGTTTAAAAACAGGGATACTCTCTGTATCTCTCAGGGACAACTGGTTGAAAATGTAATCCGGGAAGCGGAAAAGGCGTACAAAGGCGGCGAACAGCCCGACAATATCCTGCTGACTGCTCCGACCGGTGCGGGAAAGTCTCTCTTGTTCCAGCTTCCTGCCATCTATCTGGGAAAAAGAATATAACCTGCTGACTATCGTTGTCTCTCCTTTGAAAGCGCTGATAGTGGACCAGGTGGAAGGCTTGCAGGACGTAGGGTATGAACGTGTGGCATATGCGTCTTCCGACCTTTCGCCGGAGCAGAAGATGGAAGTGTACCGGGCGGTGCGTGAGGGGGAAATCGACTTGTTCTATCTTTCACCGGAGCTGTTGCTCTCCTACGACATCAGACATTTTATCGGCAACCGCCGCATCGGTATGGTTGTTGTCGATGAGGCGCATACGGTAACCACCTGGGGCAAAGAGTTCCGCGTGGACTATTGGTTTCTGGGGCGCTATTTGGACGCATTGAAACAGAACCTCGGTTATTCGTTCCCCCTGTTTGCCCTTACCGCCACTGCCGTGTGGAATCCCAAAGGCGGCAACGATATGGTATTCGATACCATCCGCTCCCTGCAAATGGAACCTTGCATACTTTATGTAGGTACGGTCAGGCGCAAGAACATCGGTTTTGACATCCGCCGGCTCACATTGGAAGAGGGAGAGACTTATGACAAAGGCAAGCAACGCGTCATATCCGGACGTGTGGAGGAGTTTCTCGACGGGCATAAGGCGCTGCTTTACTATCCTTTTGCCGGTGGCATAGATATGCGTATCAAGACTGGGTGGCTCCTGCGACTGGCGTCTGGTGGCCTCTTACTACGGCAAGAAGGACAAGGCGCAGAAGGCTGCCATCGTCAGGGACTTTAAAGAGGGCACGAAGCGGATGATTGTTGCTACAAAAGCTTTCGGTATGGGAGTGGACATCAGCGACATCGACCGTGTTTACCACGTGGCGCCTTCCAGCACGTTTGTCGATTACATTCAGGAAATAGGCCGTGCCGCCCGTGATGCGGATGTGCAGGGTATTGCCGCCACCGATTATCACGAACGCGACTTTTATTACATGAAGCGTCTGCACCAGACCGGCAACATCGGGCAGGACCAACTGGAACTTATCCTGAAGAAACTCATGGAGGTATATCGGATGAAAGGGAAGAAGGAAGAGATACTTGTTTCCCTGTCCGACTTTGAGTTCGTGGTGAAGCTGCCGCGTACCAAGAATAAGCTGGAGTACGAGGCCGAGTTGGGGCAGCTTATCAAAACGGCCCTGCTGTGGCTGGAGGATGATTTGGAGCAACGCTACGGCATACGTTTGTTGGAGGTAAGTCCGCAAAATCTGTTGACGGAGGGTTACATCCAGGACAAGACGGGCGATGCCTTTGCGCGCGAATTTCAGGCCTATCTTACCGGGGTGGACGGTGAAGAGGGAGTCTACCGTGCCCGTTTGGACACTCTTTGGGAAGAGCGTTTTCCGGAGTTGGGATACAGGGAGTTCAAGCAGAAACTGAACAGCGGCATGTTGTGGGAAGGTTCACGTGCTGTTTCGGTGGGCAAGCACGAGGTGTTGCTGAAAGAGGATGCAACGGTTATCCGCCAGCGCATGGATGCTTTGTTCAAGAGCCTGGTATCGATGCTGAAAACAGCTTTGCTGAAGTCGAAAGGCCGTTTCGACGAGGAGGAGTTGCGTGCAGTGTTTGCCGAGCACGGCATGGATGTGCCGTCGGCCAAACGTTTCATCGGTTCGTTGCTGGAAAGCCGCACCGAGGAGGGGCGCAGCGTAAGTTACATCAGCAGCGTCAAGAAGAAAAGACTCGAACGAACTCTCGTTTACCGTCACCAAAGGTTTCGACCTGCTTCTGTCCCGTTATCAGAAGCTGTTCGCCCAGCGTATCGCAGGCAACAGGGGCGACCGCTTGCAGTTCTATTGCACTCCGTTCTCCGATTTGAATATGTTGCTCAACCTTCTTTCCATGCTCGACTGCCTGTCGTTCAGCGTTGAGGGAGGCGGTACTCCTTGCGTGCATGTGCGGTTCGATAACCCGGAACTTCTGCAACAGTTGGCGGATTCCGACGAATATCATAATCTTATACTGGACACGAACGAACGTATCTTCGAGGAACAGATTGAGCTGTTCTCCTTTTTCTTCGGTACGGATACTCTGACCGACAGCCAGCGTTGGGATTTCGTGGAAGAGTATTTCACCGGAACAACCGTGGAGGAGCTGAAGAAGAAATACGGCGGCAGCCGGCCCGTATGAGTTGGTGCGTGTGCCGTCGCTACAGCTTCTGAAAGGCCAGCCGTTCGTCTCCATTCTGCAGGTATATGATGCCGCAATATTGGAAGCCGTGTTTTTTGAGGATGTGTTGCAGGATATGGTTGTCGCGGTGCGTGTCTGCCCGTAGGTTGGGAATCTGGCAGTAGCACCATTGCAGGCAGGCGGATGCCACTCCTTTGCTTTGCTCCGTGCTTGCCAGGCGGTGGATGACGCCGTAGGGACGCGTGTCGTCACTCCATGCTCCTTCGTAAATTCGGGCGTAAGTAGGGTCGTTCCCTTGTATGAAAGTGAAAGTCCCTACTATGTTCTGTTCTTCATCGAGGCATACGTAGCTGTTTCCGTTCTCGATGTCCTTCTTTACAAGTTCTTCATCGGGATAGCCGCCGGTCCACTGTTTCATGTTTCCGCTTTTGCGCATGATGCGCTTTCCCTGTTCAAAAAGCTCCATAAGGATGCCGAGTTCTGCAATCTCTGTTTTCCTGATTTCTATCATACTCCGTAATAAAGAAATGTGTTTTTTTGAATAATGTTTTGCAAAGGTAGTCAATCTATGCTTTCCGATGCCTATCTTGCATTTTTAATCTCCTAAAAAGAAAACACGTTTTTTCTCGTCACTCGTCACCGGTAGCGTTCTATCCCTTTGCAGAAGGGGGATGGAGAGGGTGTTGACAACGGTGACGAGAGTGTTGACCAATTGTTTGTCGTCACTTCCGGTCATCACTTTTATCCTTCTTTTTTATTGTAACAGGCTTATACACAGAAGTAAAACCTATGTGAAGCGAAATTTGTTAACGGCGGTTAAAAACTTCTGTTTTTCAAGGGCGGAGCGTTCCAAACTCTGCGGCTTAATGTCACTGTAGCTCATTGGTTTTGTCGTTTTACAGCATGTATAATGTAGGAAAGCCGGATGTAAAACCTCGTTTTCCAGTTGCGGGCTCTCCGGTTGCCGGTTGCGGGCCGTACGGTTTCCATATGCGGGCCGTACAGCCCGCAGTTGCAGGACGAGGAAACGATGTGGCATAGCAGGTTTTTGCATAGGGTATTTCTCCTTTATACATAAGGGATGTCGTGGAAAAACACCGGCATACGGAATGCTCCGGGCTGGAGATTGGGACGGTTTTCCACCGGTGACGCACCGGAACTCTTGTTTTAATTTTGAACAATTCGGAATGCCTGTTGTTTTTTTAAGGGATAATTTGCATATATTTGTCCACGAAATTTAAACGTATTGAATTATGAAAAAGTTCTTTAGTGTTTTTATGATAGCTGTATGCTGCATGGCATTGGCTATGCCTGCCCAAGCTCAGTTGATTAAGTTTGGTGTGAAAGGCGGTGTGAACTTGTCGAAACTCAAGTTCGAAGGAATGAAAGACAACTCTACCGGATTCTTTTTCGGACCTATGGCGGAAATAACGATTCCCGTTATAGGACTGGGAGTGGACGGTGCGTTGCTGTATTCTCAGAAAGGCGATAAGATGGAAGGCCTTGATATGAAGCAATCGGGGCTGGACATACCTGTCAATCTGAAATATTCCATCGGTCTGGGCAGTATGCTGGGTATTTATGTAGCGGCCGGTCCGGACTTCTTCTTCAACTTCAAGGGTGATAAGAATTTTGAAGATGGAAGAAAGCTGGAAAGCAAGAAAGCGCAGGTGGGTATCAATGTGGGAGCCGGTGTGAAACTGGTTCGGCATTTGCAGATAGGTTTCAACTATACGATTCCTTGCGGCGACTCGTTCACCTGGAAGAGTGCCAGTGAGGCTATCGGAACAAAGAATAAGACCTGGCAGATTTCCGCTGCTTACCTGTTCTAAAGATATAACGGGATTATCTCTGTATGGCGTTGCCGATTTTGATTGGCAACGCCGTTTTTTACGTTATCTTTGCCGTTGCAATGGAAAATTCGTAGATGTCATATTGCCCCTTCCCCTGCATGCCTGCTTTACATACTCGCTGCCGGAGGATATGGCGGGGATTGTACAGATTGGCTGCCGGGTGGTTGTTCCTTTCGGACGGAAGAAATACTATACGGCTATTGTGCAGAACATACACTATTCCGCACCGGCCGGGTACGAGGTAAAGGAAGTGAGTGCCCTGCTGGATGCGCATCCCATCCTGCTGCCCGAGCAGTTCAGGTTTTGGGACTGGCTGGCGGATTATTATCTCTGTACCCGGGGCGATGTCTATAAAGCGGCGCTTCCTTCAGGCCTGAAGCTGGAGAGCGAGACCATCGTGGAGTATAACCCCGATTTCGAATCGGATGTGCAACTGCCCGAAAAGGAACAGAAGATACTGAACCTGCTTGCCGCGGAGCCGGAGCAGTGCATTACGAAACTGGAGAAGGAGAGCGGCATCAGGAATATCCTGTCCGTAATTAAATCCTTGCTGGATAAAGAGGCGGTCTTTGTGAAAGAAGAACTGAAGCGCACCTACAAGCCCAAGACCGAGACCCGCGTACGCCTGACGGAAGCGGCAGGCAATGAACACCGTCTGCACTTCTTCTTTGACGAACTGCAGCGCCGCGCTCCCAAACAGTTGGACTTGCTGATGAAGTACATCGAACTTTCCGCCTGTTTGGGTAAAACGCCGAAAGAAGTCACCAAGAAGGAACTTTTGCAGCGGACTTCCGCTACGCCTGCCGTGTTCAACGGGTTGGTGGAACGCGGGGTCTTTGAGGTATACCAGCAGGAAATAGGCAGGCTGAATGCAGCCGCTGCCCGGACAACCCTCCCTTTAAATCCTTTGAACGGGCATCAGCAGCGGGCATACGACAGCATTGTGGAAAGTTTCCGGACAAAGAATGTCTGTTTGCTGCATGGAGTCACGTCCAGCGGAAAGACGGAGATTTACATCCATCTGATAGAAAAAGTTATCCGGCAAGGGAAGCAGGTGCTGTATCTGTTGCCGGAAATAGCGCTGACTACACAGATTACAGAAAGGCTGCAACGGGTGTTCGGTTCGCGTCTGGGCATCTATCACTCCAAGTTTCCGGATGCCGAACGGGTGGAAATCTGGCAGAAACAGCTTTCGGACAGCGGATATGACATCATTCTGGGAGTGCGTTCTTCCGTGTTCCTGCCCTTCCGCAAGCTGGGCCTGGTTATCGTGGACGAGGAGCACGAAAACACATATAAGCAACAGGACCCCGCCCCCCGCTACCATGCACGTAATGCCGCCACTGTGCTGGCTGCGCTGTATGGCGCCAAGACCCTGCTGGGCACGGCGACTCCTTCCATAGAAACCTGGCACAACGCCATGTCCGGAAAGTACGGGCTGGTGGAGCTGAAGGAGAGGTACAAGGAGATACAGTTGCCGGAGATTATTCCGGTAGACATCAAGGAGTTGCAGCGCAAGAAGCGGATGAACGGGCCCTTTTCCCCTTTGTTGCTGCAATATGTCCGCGAGGCACTGGAACGGAAAGAACAGGTCATTCTGTTTCAGAACCGCAGGGGGTTTGCCCCGATGATAGAATGCCATACGTGCGGGTGGGTTCCCAAATGTAAGAACTGTGATGTCAGCCTGACCTATCATAAAGGACTGAACCAACTGACCTGCCACTATTGCGGATATACCTATCAACTGCCCCGCATCTGTCCCGCTTGCGAAGGAACGGACTTGCGCAACCGCGGTTTCGGTACGGAAAAGATAGAGGACGACGTCAAACTCTTGTTTCCCGAAGCGACCGTTGCCCGTATGGATTTGGATACCACCCGCACACGCGCGGCCTACGAGCGTATCATCGCCGATTTTGAACAGGGAAAGACGGATATTCTTATCGGTACGCAAATGGTTTCCAAAGGGCTGGACTTCGACCACGTAAGCGTGGTAGGCATTCTGAATGCGGATACGATGCTGAACTATCCGGATTTTCGTGCCTATGAGCGTGCTTTCCAGTTGATGGCGCAGGTGGCAGGGCGTGCCGGACGGAAGAATAAAAGGGGCAGGGTAGTGCTGCAGACCAAGAGCATTGAGCATCCTATCATCTCAGGTAATTGCCAATGACTACGAAGCATGGTCGACGGACAGCTTGCC
>ENA-OQAA01001150-OQAA01001150.1-human-gut-metagenome-genome-assembly--contig:-NODE-1150-length-14550-cov-2.130763_pt1 | contig 14550 bp, 14 predicted proteins | sample MGYA00242489_ERZ504515 | MGnify/ENA primary metagenome ERZ504515 (study PRJEB26092, sample SAMD00036237) | human gut metagenome | host: Homo sapiens | study: EMG produced TPA metagenomics assembly of...
TTACGCAGTTCATCCGTCCACGTTCCTATACCGTGATTTCCAGTCACGCAATGTTATGGTAAAGGGACGAGAGCTTGGTTTAAGTTGATTTTCAAGGTGGACGAAAAGGCCCGGTTTATTACGACGTGGCTTCCTTCCTTTGGCAGGCGAAAGCGAAATATCCGGAGGATCTGAGGAATGAATTACTATCGGATTATATCACGGCCCTACGTAAATATATCCCGGTAGACGAGGCTTACTTCCATAGCCAGCTGCGCCATTTCGTCCTGTTTAGGACCTTGCAGGTATTGGGGGCTTATGGTTTCCGGGGATATTTCGAGAAAAAACCCCATTTCATCCAAAGCGTCCCGTTCGCAATCGAGAACCTGCGGCAGTTATTGAAGAATGACTATCCGGAATATCCCTATTTATGCTCCGTCCTTCGTGAGCTTACCGGGTTGAAACAATTCACGGACGATATCCAGAAACATATGCTGGAAGTAAAGGTCATGAGCTTCGCCTATAAAAAAGGAATCCCGAACGACCCTAGGCGGGAACGGAGTGGATTCGTATTCGATTGCCGTGCGATAAATAACCCCGGTAAATACGAGCGTTACAACCATTTCACCGGTTTGGATGAGCCAGTGATCCAGTTCTTGGAGGATGACGGGAGATCACGAACTTCCTCGAGCATGTCTACCATATCGTAGACGCCTCGGTAAAACGATATATGGATCGTGGATTCACCAATTTGATGATTTGTTTCGGATGTACGGGAGGACAGCACCGTTCGGTCTATTCCGCACAGCATCTGGCGGAACATCTTAACACCAAGTTCGGAGTAAAAGTACATTTAGTACATAGAGAACAAAATATAGAACAACTCTTTAACCCTACATTATGAAAGCTATGATTTTCGCGGCCGGTACTGGTTCCAGACTGAAGCCGTTAACCGATCACACGCCAAAAGCGCTTATACCTATCGGGGGCAAACCGATGCTAGAACACGTCATACTGAAACTGAAATCCTCCGGTTTCGACCAGATCGTGATCAATATCCACCATTTAGGCAACCAGATCGTGGATTTTCTGGAGGCGAACAACAACTTCGGTGTCCGGATCGAAATCTCGGACGAGAGCGATTATCTGCTGGATACGGGAGGAGGAATCAAGAAGGCCACTTCTCTTTTATGCGGGAACGAGCCTTTCTTGATACATAATGTCGATATCTTATCGAACGTGGATCTCAAGAAACTATACGATACCCATGTACAAACGAACCCGTTGGCTACCTTACTCGTCAGCCAGCGCAATACCTCACGTTATCTATTATTTAATAAGGAGAATAGACTGTGTGGTTGGCGTAATCATGAGACCGGCGAGGTAAAATCTTACTATCCCTATTTTGACCCGGATCAACACAACGAGTACGCCTTTAGCGGAATCCACGTACTCTCGCCCAAGATATTGGAGCTGATGGAAGAATGGACCGGAAAGTTCTCTATCATTAACTTCTATCTGGCTATTTGCGCCAAAACCGATATCAGGCTTATATGGCGGATAACCTAAAACTATTGGATATCGGCAAGCCGGAAACCTTGGCCGCCGCCGAGGAATGGCTACGACAAAACATCTAACAAAATATTTCACACATGAAAAAACTAGTTTTATCTACTTACTCTTGTTGATCGCGCTGGGCCTCAGCTCTTGCCAGCAAGAGAAGACTTTCAAGGTTCTTCAATTCAACATCTGGCAGGAAGGCGCTGTCGTAAAAGGAGGCTTTGACGCTATCGCTGACGAGATCGTAAGAAGTAACGCTGATTTCGTTACGTTAAGCGAGGTACGTAATTATCATCAGACCCGTTTTTGCGACCGGATCGTGGAAGCGTTGCAGCAAAGAGGACAAACGTACTATTCTTTCTACACCGAGGATTCCGGTCTGTTAAGCCGCTACCCGATCACAGATAGCACGACCGTCTATCCCTTGAACGATGACAGGGGTAGTATGTACAAGGCCATTACCCACATCGGCGATACCGAGGTAGCTCTTTACACCGCCCATCTGGATTATCGCAATTGCGCTTATTACGATGCCCGTGGATACGACGGAAATACATGGGACGAGGAACCTCCTGTCACCAATCTGGATACACTCCTATGGTTGAACGAACAATCTGTCCGTGACGACGCTATCGCTTGCTTCCTAAAAGAGGCGAAAAAGGATCGGGAAGCTGGACGGATCGTTATCCTCGGAGGGGACTTTAACGAGCCTTCCCATCTGGACTGGACCGAGGCGACCAAAGAGATGAGAGACCACCAAGGATTGGTTGTTCCTTGGCACGTATCCGTCATGCTGGAGAAAGACGGCTTCAAAGATACGTACCGTGAGATCTTCCCGAACCCTGTAACTCATCCGGGACTTACCTGCCCGGCGGACTGTAAGGATATCGCTTTAGAGAAATTAGTTTGGTCGCCGAAAGCGGACGATAGAGATCGCATCGATTTCATCCATTACGCTCCATTCGAGGGATTAACGCTTACAGATGTATGTATCATCGGTCCGAAAGGTGACATCCTCCGTGGGCAAAGAGAGACGGAAGAGACCTCCGACCCGATCATGACTCCCCTTGGAATCTGGCCTACCGACCACAAAGCGGTTCTTGCCACTTTCCACTTGAAATAAAAAATGGATTCGCGAGCCCCGTCTTACCGCTCGTCTCGCAAATCCACAAACAACTATCTTCTCTTGAAACGCTATCTTTTTATGGTTTCAATACCACGCCAAGACTTTTCTTCCCATCCATCTTAATCGTAATCGGAGCATCAAAACGTACATGACGAAGATATTCCGTCTCCTCTACGGCAGGTTGCGCATTCAAGAACGCCTCATCGAACCAACCATCTCCCTTAAATGGATTAACCGTAAAATAGCCCACTCCGAACGAAGTCAGGTTCTGGAAGAAATGGGTACCTTGACTCGGGTCTACCCGATAATTCTCCAATCCGCACTCCACGATCACCCGTGCGTTACTGATATGCGGCCATTTCACCGGAATACCCAACCAAGAGTCGCTGCTCCCCCATCGGCCGGGGCCGACTAATACGTATCCTTTCTCCTGATCGGTGAACGAACGGTTCATCTTCTCGATCTCATAAGCGATCAACTGATTATTGGATGAATTAAAAGCGCCCGTCTTCACATAGATAATATCCTGTACGTCGCCAACGATACCATGCCCCAAAACACTGGTAGAAGAAAGGATGGTTTCCTCGTTCTTCACCAAGCTCAGATCCTCGTCCATAATCTCTTTATTATCTACGATCGGACGGATTTGCAACAGATAGAAAGTCGCCCTTGTATGATCCGAAGGGTCCATGTTGACAGCGAACTCAATCTCGACCGGACGACCCATTTCCTGCTGCCCGATCCGTAAGATCTGATCCAACGTATCCGCCAGCGGGAATACGTCATGCTGTAGGATATTCACGAAAGAAAGGATCTTACGACCGCCCGGATAATAACCGTCACGGATAATCTGATCGTACGGATCGTATGTAGAGACAATATATTTCAAGGAACCTTCAGCGTCAGCGTCCTTCAAACCCAGCTTCACCAAGTTAAAGGCATCATCCACCGAGAAAGCCTCCGCCATATTCTTCAAATCCAAGGCATAGAAACGAGTCTGCGTTTCCCTAAGAGCGAAATCCATCGTACTCATCTGCAAGATACTATGGGGATGTCGGGGAGAGAAACGCAAGGTTTGCCCGCCGTCGACGATATACTTACCCAATCCCAAGGCGATATTCGCGATCCCATCTTCCGCCTTCTCGTTACCGATCGGATAGAAATTCAAGGAACGGGCCACGCCCGACATCGTCGGATAGAAATGATCATTATAACGGGAGCCCACCACTTCTTGCAAGACGATAGCCATCTTCTCCTGATCGATCAAGTTCGAGGTAGCCGTCATATACGCCTTACTGTCCTTATAAAAGACAGAGGCATACACCGCCTTGATAGCGTCGCTCACCGTACGGAGCATATCGTATTTCTCCTCGATCTTAGGTACCATATACGTAGAATAGATCCCGGCGAAAGGTTGATAATGCGAATCTTCCAGCAGGCTGGAGGAACGCACGGCGATCGGGCTTTTCACCACATCGAAGAAAGCCATCAAGTCCTCGATTAAACGGGAGGCAAGCTGGCCCGCAAGAAATACCGGAGGATCGTCTCGTCGTCCGCATCGCCCAGCGCTACCGGATACAACTCGTTCGTCTCCATGAACTCGTCGAAGATATCGGTACAGATCACGACCGTCTTCGGGATATTCACGGCAAAATTATCACTCTCCAGCTTAGGGTATCGCTTCACCATCGCACCGATAAAGGCAAGACTCTACCCTTACCTCCCAGCGAACCGTCACCGATACGGGCAAAATTACTATACTCATCAAAACGATCCTTCTGATAAACCGCCACGACACCCGTGTTCTTCATCCGGCGATATTGCACGATCAAGTCGAAAATCAATTTCCGAGCCTCATCCATATCCTTATAGTCACTCACGTCCACATGCTTCAAAACCTCGGCGGGCGGAAACATGGCACGGGAATAAAAGAAACGGGAGAAATGATTCCGGGAGAGATGGTAAACCAACGAATCGTCGGGAATCTGGAAGACTTTCTTTTGAAGGTCTTTCAAATCCTTGATGCGCATGATCTCCTCTTTCGTATGCGGATTCAGGATCACGAAATCGCCGAAGCCGAAACGCTGCATGATCTTCTTTTTCAAATCCTGCGGGTAACTCTTGGAATTCTTATCGATAAACGAGGCGTTCAGTTCCTTCGCGTACACATGGTTGCTGGCCTCCGAAGATTCCAGCACGAAAGGAATGATCAAACCCGTTTTCCGTACATACTGTCCGAACTTATAACCGGCATACGGATCTTTCACGCCATTGTGCATAAAACTCATATCCGAGATAATACCCAACATATTATCCCGATACTGATCAAAAATACGTACCGCCTCCTCGTAATTCCGGGCCAATTTGATCTTCGGACGACCCCGCATACGCAACGTACGCTGGTGATCGTTCAACGCCTCCTTCGCGAACATTTGGCTCTGCTCCAGCACGAACTTATATAAATGAGGCAAAGCGGACGAATAGAAACGAATGGAATCCTCCACCAACAAGATGATCTGTACGCCCACGCTGGCCGTATCGTCCGGAGCGTTCATCTTATCCTCGATCAACTTGATAATCGCCAGTAACAACTCCGAGTTACCCAACCAGCTGAACACATAATCGATAGCGCTCAGATCCTCGTTGGCGATCCGCTTAGACACCTCTTTCGAGAAAGGAGTCAATACAACGATCGGGATATTCGGATAATGCACCTTTATCTCGCTCGCCGCAGCGAATATATCCCGGTTATCCATATTCGGCATGCAAATGATCAATTCGAAGTTCCGGTTCTTCAACTCATTCAAAGCCTCCTCCTCGGTAGTCACCTGCGTAAACCGGGGTGGGTAACGGAGGCTTAAGGAAGTATATTCGTTAAATATCTGCTCATCTACACGCCCGTCATCTTCCAGCATGAAGGAATCATATTTCGTAGCGATAAGCAATACATTATATATACGCTTATTCATTAGATTGGCAAACGGGGTGTCTCTGAACACCAAGTCTTTTAAGTTCGGTATACCGCTCATAATAGATTCTGATAGAATTATTCGAGTCAAATGTAAGGAAAAATAATAACTATTGAAACATGAAAGTACGCATTCTGACTCTAACTGAAGATTTTTAGGTTTTCACTGATAAAAAGTAAGCGAAACTCTTGGTCATTCCAAAGAATTACCTACATTTGCCAACAGAATGTTATCCTTTTAAAAGAATATAAATGCTATGAAGACTGAAGTTATTTTATCAGCGCTAGAGGCAAAACATCCGGGAGAAAAGGAGTATTTGCAAGCAGTAAAAGAAGTGCTTTTATCAATTGAGGAAGTGTACAACCAACATCCGGAATTGAGAAAGCGAAAATCATTGAACGCCTAGTTGAGCCGGAACGTATTTTCACTTTCCGTGTGCCTTGGGTAGATGATAAAGGTGAGATACAAGTTAACTTGGGATACCGTGTTCAGTTCAACAACGCAATCGGCCCGTACAAGGGAGGCATCCGTTTCCACCCGTCCGTTAACTTGTCTATCTTGAAATTCTTAGGATTCGAGCAAACATTTAAAAACGCTTTGACAACCCTTCCGATGGGTGGTGGCAAAGGTGGTTCCGATTTCGCTCCGAGAGGAAAGAGCGATGCCGAGATCATGCGTTTCTGCCAAGCGTTTATTCTTGAATTATGGCGTATCTTGGTCCGGACAGGGATGTTCCGGCTGGCGATATAGCGTAGGTGGCCGTGAGGTTGGTTATATGTACGGTATGTACAAGAAATTGGCTCGCGAGAACACAGGTACGTTCACGGGTAAGGGCATGGAGTTCGGAGGTTCTATCCTTCGTCCGGAAGCTACCGGCTTCGGCGCTCTTTATTTCGTACATCAAATGCTGGAGACTCACGGAATCGATATCAAGGACAAGACGGTCGCCATCTCCGGTTTCGGCAACGTGGCTTGGGGTGCCGCTACAAAGGCAACCGAGTTGGGCGCTAAAGTGGTTACTATCTCCGGTCCTGACGGATATATCTATGATCCGGCGGGTATCTCCGGCGAGAAGATCGACTATATGTTGGAATTGCGTAATTCCGGAAATGATATCGTAGCTCCTTACGCAGACGAATTCCCGGGCTCTACCTTCTATCCCGGCAAGAAACCTTGGGAACAAAAAGTAGATATAGCCTTGCCATGCGCTACCCAGAATGAGTTGAACGAGGCTGACGCTCGTAAGTTGATCGAGAACAAGACTTTGTGCGTAGCTGAGGTTTCTAACATGGGTTGTACGGCTGAGGCTGTAGACTTGTTCATCGAGCATAAGCAATTATTCGCTCCGGGTAAGGCTGTCAACGCCGGTGGTGTGGCTACTTCCGGATTGGAGATGACCCAGAACGCTATGCATATCTCATGGACTGCCGCCGAGGTAGACGCTAAATTACATCAGATCATGAGCGCAATCCACGAACAATGCGTAGCTCACGGTAAAGATGGCGAATATATCAATTATGTAAAAGGCGCAAATATCGCAGGCTTCATGAAAGTAGCGAAAGCTATGATGGCTCAAGGTATCGTATAAGAATAAGGTCAGTTTAGGCTAAATAAAAACATAGTTATGAATTCTTTGAACCTTAGTTATGGTTTGAGAATTTCATAACTATGTTTTTTAAGCTCATATCAGCGACTTTCCCGGGGTTCTAGCGATAAAATCCTTCCATCCCGTATACTTCTTTTCCGAGATCGGATTATTGGTTTGGAAATAATGACAAACAGCCGCCGCCAACCCATCCGTAGCGTCCAATTGCGGAAGCATAGACTCATCCGGTATCTTCAGATAGCGTTGTAGCATGCCGGCCACTTGTTCTTTCGCCGCATTTCCATTCCCCGTGATCGAGAGCTTGATTTTTAGAGGGGCGTACTCGAAGATCGGGATATCCCGCTCCAAGGCCGCCGCCATCGCTACTCCTTGTGCCCTTCCGAGTTTCAACATACTCTGTACGTTCTTCCCGAAGAAAGGCGCCTCGATAGCCAACTCATCCGGATGGTATTGATCGATCAAGGCCAAGACCCGTTCGAATATCTTACGCAGACGGAGATAATGATCCTCATATTTATTCAATTGCAGGATTCCCATAGCTTCCAGCTTCGGTTTATTCCCCTCGATCTTCAAGATTCCGTATCCCATCACGATCGTACCGGGGTCTATGCCTAATATAATACGGTCCTTGATCATTTAGGTAGCTCTATATCTTCCAACAGGGTAGAGAATCCTGCGATTTTCTCTTTATAACGTCCTATCAAATCTTGCTGCAAGGCTCCGCCTTCCTTACGCACCCACTCATTCAACGAATCGATATCCCTCGTATGAAACTGTACGGAAAAACTTTCACCTTCCTCATTCCGCGAATCCAAGATCCGTCTCAAATAAGGACTATAAAGGATACCGCTCTCGGAGGCTTTCGGTATATAACTATTCTTCAAATATTCCAGACACTCATCCACGATATCCTTATGGATATGAAAAGTCGTATTATAAACTATCATCTTCTTTCCTTTCTCTTGAAATTTCTTATACAAAGATAGCGCATATATCAAGAAAAGCCTTATATTTGCACATGAATTAACAAGACGGGGCATTAGCTCATCTGGCTAGAGCGACAGACTGGCAGTCTGTAGGTGATCGGTTCGAGTCCGATATGCTCCACTGTTTAACATATATCAAACATTTAGGGAATACCCATTGCTGGATATTCCCTTTTGTTATTTTATGCCTACTCAATCAGATTTTCCATCCTTACGCAATGAGAGAGGATACATATAAGGTTCAACAATGTTTGGGCGACATGAATATGGCAAATGTTTTTGGATTCGCAATGTATAACTTGATATTTATACCCCATCTTCCGAATCATTTAAAGAAGTAGCTTCAGAGGCTTAATCTTAATATCTTCCCATGAGTTGTTATCAAACTTTTTCTGAAGTCCTTTATGTTTCTGCAGTAGAATTATGCTAATCATAGCTGCAAATAGGATACAGATTAGGTGTTTCATGTCTTATTTAATAAGCAAATTCTAATTCTGGCTCATTAATAAAATCATCTATATATCTAAAGGATTGGGGGGCTACAAATGAATCCCACTTTTCGTAAGGATCAATAGGTTTTTCATAGGGTAACAATGTTCCAACCTTTATCGCATATGCCTGATGCTTTCCTGTAAAATAATCGTCAAAGAACCTTTTTGTTATGCCAGAGAACTTTCTGGTTTTCCTCCAAATCGACTGAGGTTCATCCACCAAAACCTCTTCAATGGTAAACTCGCCCACTATTTTACCAACAGGCATAGTAGAATAGACTATTACAGAAGTAACCTTCTTGTTTGTAAAAATAGCCTTCCTATATTCAAATTTCTTTCTTCCGGAGAATATCTCTTCCACAAACTCCGGCTTAATCGACAACAATATTTTCATTTACGTTTCCTCCTTTTAATACATTTTGAAATTGATCGTCAGTCAACGGAATAAACCCCCAATACGTGTCAAGTGCAATACCAATTCCATATTTGCTTTTTAAATCATCATTGATAACACGTTTACCTAATGCAGCATTATATGTCATCTTTATAACATATAACTGCTTAGGCCTATTTGTTTTAGGATCTACTTGTTCCCAGATTTCCTTCAACTCCTTTTCCGCAAAGATACTATAAGCCGAGCTATATTTCGTGAACTCCTCCACGTTTTTAAAACTACGTCTTGTTTTTATCTCTTGAACTTCACACACCGATGTAACAACACTCCTGTATTTTGCCGGACCTTTTCCATCACTCGTCCGGTATATAAGTAACAAATCTTTAGGCTTCAGATTAGCACATCCATACATATAACATATATAGATTTTATGAATGCTGTTAGTTGGCGCTATATCTTGAACGACATCATAGCTTTCATTATTTAATATCGAATCCGGAAATAAACGAGTATGATATTTTGGATAGATGGATAGTAAATACTTTTTGCAGCCTGCTTTTTGATAAGCGGATAATCAAGTAAAACATTGCCTGTATATAATTTCATATCCTTGACGTAAACTTGTTCGGTTCCATTTTGAGTTATTTTCGTTGCCTTGGGAATAAAACCATATCTAGATATTAAAGAAATTAGTCCAGTATGTTTTGAGAACACTGTTAAATACACTTCTTCCGCATTTTCTGCAACCGCATAATCCATTATTTTCTTTATGAAGCGCTCTCCATATTTCGTACCATGAGCATCTACCTTAAATGTTCCTGCCTTTATTCTTCGCTTAGCAGATAGCACAGGAACAACATCATTAATCTCCCCATCTTCAACTTTAACGTAGAGAAAGCCAACCATCTTATTCGTGGATTTATCTATTTCAATATAAGCTTTTGAGCCATCAGTTTGCTTTTTCTTAAACCATGTTTCGAACTCTTTGTAATCAGCTTTTAGTGAGTCAAAAAAAGAATTGTCTAAATCAATTCCAGAGAAAGGTTTATAGTCCATGATATAAATTAGCGAACCCTCTCATATCGTGTGCCCACCGATTGTTAATATCGGAACCCGATCTACGGATTACACTATAAAAGAGAGCTCAATAAGGTTCAACAATGTTTAGGCGATGTGAATATGGCAAAAGTTTTTGAATTAGCAATGCGTAACTTGATATTTATTACCAACCTTCTGGCAGGTCATTCAAAGGAACAGCTTCAGAAGCGGCAATTTTAAAGCCTAATAAATATGCCTTTCGCATATTCTTCTGACTTAATCTTAAGTCGTTCCAAACTTTATTATTGGCACTTGCATTAAGATTTAACAGATAGAGCACTAGATTGAAGCCTAGCTCTTGTTTCACCCACTCTTTCAGGAAAATCAGTTAATACATGCACCGTTCGAGATTCTATCAATTCACCTAATTGACTATCAAAATCACCAATATAATGCCGTCTACCATATTCAATATTCCAACGCCATTCAACACCCTTAACTAGACGTTCGGCTTTTGCTTCCAGCTCACTTGCATGCATCTTCAGCCGGAAATATATGTTCAGTAAACTTGCAGCTACATCCAGTTGATCATACTGATCATCCTCTATCAGCCGATCCGCATCCTTTATCAGTCGATCTGCATCTGCTCTCAGTTCATCTGCATCAGCACAAACTTTCTTGAAAAGATCTGATGGATCGCTTTTATCTAGACAAGTTTTAAATAAAGGTAAATATGCAATCGATATCCTTTCTTGAAAATTCCAGACATTGAACTTTTCCCTCCGGATTAAATAAAGGCATCTCTGCTGGTAATACATAAGTTCTAATATAATCAGGAGAAGACAGTAAAGGATCCTCCTTACTTCGAAGGGCGAGAGATTCTCTATATTCATCTATATCCCAAACCATTGTTTCCCGACCTTGAACACTAGGCAACAAAATCCGATTATGAGTTATATCAATTAAGCTAGAAGGTACAACCTTAGATCTATCTTCATCTATAGCTCCCACTGCCTGCTCCAGAGGAGATTTACCCAAACCAACGAGCATTCCTCCCATCCTTGTTTTTTGGACTCTAGTTTCAGCAAACCGTAGAATATCCTGTGGAGTTCCATTAAACATTATTATCTCAAGACATGCGGCATTTGGATTAGTTTTCTTAAAATGATTAACAGCTCTAGCTGTGGCAGCAACCAAATCTCTTTCCTTTTCCATTCCTTTCATTTCGATTTCAAACCTAAAAGCTTTTCCACAAAAATGAGCATATTCAACAGCCACAGGAAGTACCATTGATAGCAAATCTGTTAGACATAAAAAAGCCGTTGATAGGTCATTCCTTCCACCTTTAGGATCACTTCTACTAGTCTTAATCAAATCTCTAGAACTCATATCTCTTATTGACATTCTCTTCTTTCCAAATAAATCACGACGTACGGCTGTCATTTGGTCATAAATATTACTATCGTGACTTATTATAGGTAGACCATCTTGTGACAAAAAAACATCGCATTCTATGCCATCAATACCTTCTGGATTAGATTGACTAGCGGCATTTTGTAATGCCATATCAAATGCTAATGGCGAATTTTCAATGGGGCGCTGTCTTGCGGGATCATCATCTCGAATCAATCCTCCAAATGAACGGTTCGTAGCTCCCATACCACGATGCGCTATAATAGATAACCGATCACGTAGAGCCATTTGTAAGCGTAATGTTCTTAGCCTAGATAAAACACCAATATCAGCAGATTCTGGGTAATTCAGCCAATAGCTTAGAGGGGCCATAATAACAACCATGTCATATTGCATCGGATATATTGGTCCTAGTATAGCAGCATCAATAGAAGCACACATTAACCCTGTCAAGCTCCCCTGCAATGTTCCATCTATTTTCTCTCCTTGATTAATCTGAGCAATCACAGTAAAAAGACTCTGTCTCACTGGCCCTATTGGAGGATAAACATCCGGATTTAAAGCTCCGCATATTCGATTAAGTTTTCGATTTTGTTTTACATTTATATGAGCCTTATCTACTTGATGTCCGAGGGCACCCTCTGTTACTTTTGAGTCTTCTTTATCAGGGGTTACGGTATCTCCCTTCCCTAACTGCGCTACTCTCATCGAAAAATTGGGTTGTTTCGATCTTTGTAAAAATTCTTCTATACCCACACATTTATTTATTTTTCGTGAAGGAGGAATAACTCTTGAAACAGAAGGCTGTTGTGTATAGTTTTGCATAAAGGTTATTTTTAAGGGAAACTACAATATATTATTAATCCTAGCCCAATAAATTCAATGCCAATTGTAATTGGCTTACAACACCAAGCAAATAATATTTGGCGATATAAAAATGAGGAAACTTTACGAGAAAAACAAGAAAGCCCCACTTTAAAATAAAGCAGGGCCAAAATTATTGCCAAACAACCGTACTTAAGCAAAGTTAAATGCGGATTCATATCTTTTCTCGTTGAGTCAAGCCCGTTAAAGTAATCCACCACAGCGGGCTTTATTATTTTTCCGTCATAATATCCTTTTGGCTTGTTTAGAAGCCAGAAGGTAACCTATACGGCTTCTTTTTCCCAATCCGCAAAGTTCTTATCCAGTACTCTTTTTAAGTTTTCGCTTTGGTTGCGATAATAATTAAACAAGTCTTTCGCTATCTGCTTTTTCCCGTTCAAGCGGGACAGGAAGCGTAAGTGTTCCGTAAGTTTATGACTTACGTGATTACGCTCATTTACCGGAATATCCTGTCGCATCAAGTAGGGTATGCAAACCTCATGTAAGTTAGGAATCGCCAAATCCCAAGGGACAGCGACCAATGATCCTAAAAAGTCTACGGAAAGCTTCAACTTCTTATAAAACATAATCAATATTTCCTTTTCTGTTCGATTGGGCGTACATGCGTCCGGCATTAACAAGACAGCTTCTTTCAAGAAATAATCTTTTAAATTCTCGTCCGATACATGGAATAGGGTTTTCTGTAGTAGCTCGAAGCCACCGACTACCTGCTGAGATGCTTCTTGGTTGTTCATACGTTACTAGTATTAAGTATTGTAGACGGCTATTCTCTATAAAATGAACGGCTCCGCCTTTCCCGTTGAACTACACCACTCACGGCAGTGGGTGCATTAACACTCCACACGGGGGTACGAAGCCGCCATATAGAATACTATGGACGGGCATAAAAATGCCCGCCATAGGAAGGTGGCAGGTATATGACCCGCCGTGAGTGAAAAGTAGTTCAAGAACAAAGGTATAATAAATATCCGAAACCTCAGCCACATATTCCATAAAAGTTACTTAGCCATCCATTATTTACATGAATGAGCCTTCCTATCCTTTTAGATATTTATCGATACACCTACGATCCAATTGATACCCCGTCTTACGATTTTCGCAGGAATTCCCGCAAGGATCACATTCGGCTCATTAAATTCCTTCGTTACGACACTGCCCCAGCCTACAATACTGTTATCAGATATTTTTACATTCTTACCGATCTTAGCGTCTTTTCCGATCCACACATGTTTGCCTATCTCTATGTACTTCGCAAATTAATCGGCGCACCCTCCAAATCCGTTATCGTATGCGCATCGGTACACCAGATATCGACACCCCAGCTTAACTGACTATCATCACCAATGCTGACACGCGAGTCATTTTCCTGCAAGTATAACGTAACGCCATTGATTACTACACGATCCCCTATATCTACCCGGCAATTATTAGCGACCCTCGAAACACCCGCACCCAATCCCGGCAACTGCCCAATGATGAGCTTTAATCCCGTCATACCCAATATCGAAGAGTATCGTAAGATAATCGTTCCCACATTTACGATGTTATTATCCCCTTTTACGATCAAGAGAAAGCCATCACTAAGCAATAATTCCTCCGCCTTATCTTCTGATTCAAAACACATTGAGACCTGATTATTATTTCCTGCGATCGTTATGTTGGCCCGATTGACAACCTTAGCGAATCTCTCATTCGGGGCAGAAATACAATTGACTCTACCATGCGGGAAAATTAATGTAAGCTCGTTGTTCTGTCCGTTTATATGTTCCATGTCATTCCATACTTTATAATTCGCATTCTATTATTGCAATACGACTCCTTGTTTCACTTCCCAAATATACGAAAAGAATGATTCACGCCGAGAAAAGCGATAACGCTTGCCTTCATTATTATTCCCGGCCGACAATTAAAATCAGATGGGTAAAAAGGAGCCAACTTCATCGGCACATGGAGTTAACTTACTTGGTCATTTAAGTTAACTTACTTGGTCATCGAAGTTTAACTTACTTTTCTGATACCTTTATTTTAATACAACCCGAACCTAAGTGCGTTTTTATATTCTTCTTATTTCCACGATCTCGTTGAGTTTGCCAATATTGATAC
>ENA-OQAA01001151-OQAA01001151.1-human-gut-metagenome-genome-assembly--contig:-NODE-1151-length-14534-cov-1.941764_pt1 | contig 14534 bp, 21 predicted proteins | sample MGYA00242489_ERZ504515 | MGnify/ENA primary metagenome ERZ504515 (study PRJEB26092, sample SAMD00036237) | human gut metagenome | host: Homo sapiens | study: EMG produced TPA metagenomics assembly of...
TCAAAAATCGCATGTGAATTATAGTGAATTACTCCAACCCGCAAAGGGCTGGGGTAATTTTGTATCTGAACGCATTAATATTGGGCGCTTACTAAAGAAATGTAAAAATTGTGAAGTGATGTGCTATTATTTCAGTTAAGTCATTGTGTTTTTCTTCCATTGTGATTTCTACTGATGCATTGGCATACATCATTTTAGAACATGAAGAGAAAAATACAATGACTTTTCTATCCGACTAAAAATGGTTAATTCTAAGCGGCTTTAGGTGGTCAATTTTCCCCGCCCCTAACAAAAGTATTATTTTGTGTATATTCTATCTTGTTTTGTTTATGGTGCATACACATACTAAATGGTAAAATTAAAGTAAATTTAGATATCATTTGTGACAAAGCGCACTTCAAGTTTATCAGGGCGTGAATAACTTTCTGTATATTCAACTAAATTACCATTTTCATCGTATCCTATGAATTCAATATAGTTGACGATAGAGGTGGCACTTGGAAGATGAAGGTGCTTTTGAAGTTTTTCGCCTGCTTCTACCATCACCATTGTCTCATTAAATTTTACAGGCAAATGATTTTTGGATTTCATATAATCATAAAGCGATATGTGCTCAAAATTGTAATTATCGATATCTGAAAAAAATGAATAGGAACATAGGTAAACTCAATTGCAAGAGGTTCCTTGTTTCCAAGACGAATTCGATGAATACCGTATATTTCATCTTCTTCAGAAAGTCCAAGTTTATCTGCAAAGTATTTTCTGTTTTTGATTATACCTGTGCCTAAGCATTTATTGGAAATTTCAATACCAAAGTTACGAACTAAAGAGGTAAAGCTGGCATTTTTTGATTCATTTAGTACTCCTAAAGCAACTCGATTTTGTTCGGGTTTGCGGACAAAAGTTCCCTTTCCGTGAACGCGAATTAAGTAATGTTGGCTAATTAATTCGTCAAAGATGTCATGAATCAAATACCGACTTACACTATACATTGTTGCAAAATCCCGTTCGCTAGGAAGCAACTCCCCAGGAAGATATTCCTGTGTTTTAATTTTTGTAATGATACTAGATTTTATTTGTGCGGCTAATACATCATCATTGCTCATAAAACTACCTCCTTGATAAAACCAAAACGATCAATTAGCATATTATTTTCAAAAAAGACTGCAAGATGTCCTTGTTTATCATACATGAGCCCTTTGTATTTCATTAAAGGGCTATCAACAGGAATATTTAAAATTTGAGCAGTCTTTGTGTCTGCGTAAAGTAAGGTGACTTTTTGATTCGATTTTGCCAAGGTTATTTGACAATTGTTTGTAATCAAATCAATTGCAGGAGCAGAAGCAGCAATTTGTTGGGTGAGATTTGGATAGATATATTCAGGAATATAAGTTGTATTGATACAAATTAGTTGAGTACCATCTGAATAAAGCCAAACAATTTTGTATATTTTCGATTTTTCAGGAAGTAACATTTCGCTTGCAAGATAGTTATCTGCTTCTATTTTTTTGAAATCATATAATTCGTAAGTTAATTGTCCGCTATCTTCCTCTGAATGTAAGGAAAAATTACGAATGGATTGTAAAATGCGTTTAGGCGCTACGTAATAACCACTTCGTGGTTTTGAGATAATTGTTTTATCTTGAAGTAACAGATTCAAGGCTCCACGAACAGTTAAGCGTTGTACATGAAACAGCTCTGCCAGCTTTCGTTCCGAAGGCAGTTTGTCACCTGGAAGATAGTGTTCTTCCTTTAGCATGTATTTGATTTCTTTTGATAATGCAACATCTAAAGTTAATAAATTTTTTTTCATAAGAACTCCTAATATTATAATTTACTTGTAAATTCTAATCAAATTATACGTTGTCAGTTCTTAAAAAGCAAATGGAAAGGAAAAAAGAAATGAATAAATAAAAAATATAAAAACTGGTATAGTAAATTTAAAATGTGTTTCATACCAGAATAAAAGAAATATATGCATTGTGTATAAATAAATGCATTTATATTTATAAAAAATACAACAATATTCAATATTTTTTTACATGAAGTATTGAAAAAAATAAAAAAGTGGTATACTAAATTTAAAAATAGTCACCAATACAAAGGAAGCGAAAGGGGAAAACAATATGTTGAAATTTAATGAACAGAAACAGATTGAAAGTGTGAATGGAGCGCTTGCTCTGAGAAATCAAATTAATGAATTGATTGATGGAATTTGTAAAGAAGGATACAAAAATATTTGTTGGCTCGGTATCGGTGGAACATATGCATCTTGCCTCCAGGCAGAGGTTCATATGAAAGAAAAATCAAAACTTTCATTTTTTGTTGAAAACGCAGCAGAGTATTTGACAACTGGAAATAAAAAAGTTGGAGAAGGAACTATTGTAATTATTTCGTCTGTTACAGGAACAACTTCTGAAATCGTAGATGGAGTAAAAAAGCACAGAAGAGTGGAGCAAGGGTGATTGGTTTTATTGATGTTGCTACTGCAGAACTTGCAAAACTTGTAGACTATGTGATTACATATCCTGCCAATGAACAATTGAAATTTTATATGGTAGCAGATAGATTTATGTATAATGCAGGAGAATTTCCAGAATATGAGGATTTATACAAGGAGTTGGATCAGTATTTGGCAACTGCACTTGTGGAAGTTGAAAAGGAAGCAGATGCTTTCGGAGAAGAATTTGCAAATCGTCATAAGGATGACAAAATTCATTATTTTGTTGGGGCTGGGAACCAGTATGGTGCCACATATTCTTATGCAATGTGTTATTGGGAAGAACAGCATTGGATTCGTACAAAATCTATCCACAGTGCAGAATTTTTCCATGGAATGTTAGAAATAATTGACAAAGATACACCAGTTACAGTATTTATTGGGGAAGATTCTCAGAGATCATTGAGCGAGCGCGTTGCAAACTTCTTGCCACGCATTTGTGGAAAATACAATATTATTGATACCAAGAAAATTTGAATTAAAAGGAATTAGTCCAGAGTACAGAGGATATATATCACATTTAGTGATGCATGCGGTAACACAGAGAATTGATGCACATATGGAAAAAGTCAATTGTCATCCTATGGAAATCAGAAGATATTACAGACGTCTGGACTATTAAGGTGGCAAAATGGACAGAAAGATAAGAGTAGCAGCAATAGGAGATAATTGTATTGATTATTATGATTCATTGAATGAATCTTATCCAGGGGGAAACCCAGTGAATGTTGCTGTATACATAAAACGATTAGGTGGAGAAAGTTCTTATACAGGTGCTGTTGGAACTGATTCATTCGGAAAAATCATGATAAGTGCAATTCAAAATAAAGGAGTTGATACTTCTCATATTCAAGTGCTGGATGGAAAAACCGCAGTTACACATGTTGACATTGTAGATGGAGATAGAGTGTTTGGAAAATATGAAGAAGGTGTTTTGGCAGACTTTAAGCTAAGAGAACAAGACATTTCCTTTATAAAGAAACATGATTTAGCGGTTACAGGAATTTGGGGAATGATTGAAGATGAGCTTCCACTTATTTCGAAAGAAATTCCAGTTGCATTTGATTTTGCAAATAAATTTGCAAATCCAATTGTTGAGAAAGCGATTCCATATGTGACATATGCATTCTTCTCTTTTGACGAGGAATCACGCAATGAGTTTAGACAGAAATATCATAGCATGGGCTTAAAAGAAAAAGAAAATTGTATGGAACAATTAAAGGAATTCATGAAAGCAATGCAACAAAAAGGACCTAAAGTCATTATTGCAACATTGGGGAAAAATGGAAGCATTGGGTATGATGGAAATTCTTGGTATCGATTTGGAATCATAGAGTGTAAGTTGTTGATACAATGGGTGCAGGCGACAGTTTTATTGCCGGATTTTTATATGGGATTTTGAATGGATTGAATGTTCAAGATTCGATGGAAGCAGGAGCTCAGAATAGTGCGGTAACAATAGGCTATCAAGGGGCATGTAGAAGGAGAATATAACAAATGGGAAAAAAAATAGTGGCAATTTTATTGATAGCTACGATGGCAATGGGTATTGCAGCATGCGGAGGTTCAGGGGACAAAAAAGACGATAATACAATTACAGTATGGTGTTGGGACAAAACATTTAATATTTTTGCAATGGAAGAAGCTGCAAAAATTTATCAAGAAGATCATCAAGATGTGAAAATTGATATTGTCGAAGTTGGAGATGTAGATGTACAGTCTAGACTTACTACGGCTGGTACATCAGGAGATCTAAGCACATTGCCAGATATTTTTTTGATGCAAGACCATGCATTCCAAAAAATGTAATATCTTATCCAGATGTATTTACAGAAATTTCTGAAAAGAAAATTGATTTTTCAGAATTTGCTTCTGGTAAAACAGATTTTTCTGTTGTAGATGGAAAACACTATGGAGTGCCTTTTGACAACGGAGCAGCAATTGCTTGTTATCGTACAGATATTTTGCAAGAAGCTGGAATGACTTTAGAAGATTTTACAGATATTACTTGGGATGAGTGGGTTGAAAAGGCAAAGTAGTACTGGAAAAACAGGAAAACCATTATTGACAACGTTAGCAGGCGAATGTGATTTGCTTACGATGATGTTACAGTCTGCAGGAGCATCTTTGTTTAATGAAGATGGAACAACGAATATTGCAAAAAATGACACTTTGAAGAAGGTAATTGATACATATTGTAAAATGAAAGATTCAGGTGTGTTACAGGAAGTAAATAACTGGGATGAATACACTGGCACAATGTTGAACAGTGAAGTTGCAGGTGTGATTAATGGGTGTTGGATTATGGGAACAATTCAGACAGCTGAGGATCAGTCTGGAAAATGGGCTATTACAAATATTCCAAAACTTACAAATGTAAAGGGTGCCACAAACTATTCAAATATTGGAGGTTCTTCCTGGGCAATCTCAGGGAATTGTGGAAACGTAGAGTTAGCAGAAGATTTTCTTGCGTCTACATTTGCTGGAAGTACAGAGTTATATGATAATATTCTCTCTTGTGGAGCAATTGCTACATGGACACCAGCAGGAGATTCTGATGCATATGCAGTACCGAATGAATTTTTCTCTGGTGATGCAGTGTTTGAAAAAATAGTTGACTATTCAACAAAAGTTCCTTCTATTATTACGGGACCATATTTCCATGAAGCAAGAGACGCAATCTCTGTTGCGACAACAAATATTACAAATGGTGCAGATTTAGAGGAAGAGCTTAAAAAAGCGGAAGATACTGTTAATTTTAATATGGGACAGTAAGAGAGATTCCTATTATACAAGGGGATGGAATGTAGAACCATCCCCCTTATGGATAGAGAGGAGGAGTTTTTGTGTCTAACAAACCAAGAAAAATGACGTTGGAAAAAAAGCATAATTTAACAGGATGGGCTTTTTTGGCACCAGCAACATTTTTGATTGCGGTGTTTAGTTTTTGGCCAATGATCAAAGCGTTAGTTTTATCTTTTCAGACAGGGAAAGGTAGAAATATGCAGATGGCTGGATTTACAAATTACATCAGATTGTTTCAAGATGATGTATTTATTCAGTCAATAAAAAACACATTTTTTTATTTCATTCTTCAAGTGCCCATTATGCTTGTAGTAGCGATGGTGTTAGCTTGTATTCTAAATAAAAAAGACTTACGGTTTAAAGGATTTTTCCGAACAATGATTTTTTTGCCGTGTACAACTTCATTGGTTGCGTACTCAATTATTTTTCGGTCTTTGTTTGCAAATGATGGATTAGTAAATTATGTTCTAGTGAATTTGGGAATTTTGGATAAACCATATAATTTTTTGACACAACCATTTGCGGCAAAAATGGTTATCATATTGGCTCTTTTTGTGGAGATGGACAGGATATAATATGGTATTTTTCCTTTCTGGATTGCAAAACATTGAATATTCAGTATACGAAGCTGCAAAAATTGATGGAGCATCAGCAATACAGACATTTTTTAAGATTACTGTTCCATTATTAAAACCAACTATCTTGTTGACAGCAATAATGTCAACAAATGGAACATTACAGTTATTTGATGAATCAATTAACTTGACCGATGGAGGTCCTGCGAATGCTTCAATCTCTATGTCACATTACATATATAATTTATGTTTTAAGTATGTGCCGAATTTTGGATATGCAGCAGCGATGTCCTTCTTTATATTACTGTTGGTTGCAGTATTAGCATTTATACAAATGAGGGTGGGTGATAAACGTGATTAAAAAGATGAAAAATATAGGAATGTATGCATTCTTGATTTTGGTTACTTTTATTTCAGTATTTCCTTTGTACTGGATGGTAAGTGCATCCACAAACAAAAGTGTGGATGTATCAAAAGGCGTATTATCGTTTGGCTCTCATTTGGGAGAAAACTTGAAAAATCTGCTGGCAAATCAAGATGTAGGGGCTGCATTGGTCAATTCATTTAAATATGCAATATTACTTACAATAGTTTCGATGGTGATATGTTCCTTGGCAGGATATGGATTTGAAATTTATCATGATAAAGCAAAAGATGCCGTGATGGGTGTGATTCTTCTTGCAATGATGGTTCCATTTATTACGATATTGGTCCCATTGTTTCAGATGGTTGCAAAAATGAAAATGTTAAATAGTACGTTGGGATTCATTTTACCAACGGTATCAACCCCATTTTTAATCATGATGTTTCGGCAGAGTGCAAGATCATTTCCTCGTGATATTATTGAAGCTGCCAGATTAGATGGACTTTCGGAAATTAGAATCTTCTTTCAGATGTTTATTCCTACAATGAAATCAACATATGCAGCGGCTATGACTATTACATTTATGAATGCTTGGAATAGTTATATGTGGCCGAAAGTAATTATGACACAATCCAAGAGCATGACAATGCCAATGGTTGTAGCAAATCTGACAGAGGGATATGTAACAGACTATGGAATGCTTATGTTGGCAGTCTTAATATGTACATTGCCTACCGCCTTAGTATTCTTTATTTTACAGAAGAATTTTGCAGAAGGTATTACTGGAGCTGTAAAATAATAAATGATATCTATAAAGAAAGGGATTAGAAATGGAATATAAAAAAAATAAATATGCCAGGTCTTCTGCATGGTGGAGATTATAATCCTGAACAATGGTTAGATAGACCGGATATTCTTGAAGAGGATATCCGGTTAATGAAATTAGCGCATGTAAATAATGTTTCACTAGGAATATTTTCGTGGGCATTTTTAGAGCCAGAAGAAGGAAAATATCAGTTTGACTATTTAGAAGAAATTATTAACCGTTTATATGACAATGGCATCTATACAAATCTAGCTACACCAACAGGTGCAATGCCAAATTGGATGACTCAAAAATATCCTGAAGTAATGCAGACAGATGAAAACGGGATACAGAATTTACCAGGAAAAAGGCATAATTTTTGTTACACGTCTGCTGTTATGAGAGAAAAAACTAGAAAGTTTGGATTTGAAATTATCAGAACGCTTTGGAAAACATCCAGGAGTAATTCTTTGGCATATATCAAACGAATACGGAGGAAATTTTAGGGATGCTTCTTGTCATTGCGAAGAATGTCAAAAAGCATTTCGGAAATGGTTGAAAAAAAAATACAAAACATTGGATGTATTGAATCATGCATGGTGGAGTGCGTTTTGGAGTCATACTTATACCGATTGGGAACAGATTCATTCACCTTCTCCGAGGGGAGAGGATGAATTACACGGTTTGAAATTGGACTGGAAAAGATTTGTGAGCGAACAGTTACAGGACTTTTGTAGAGAAGAGATTCGAGCTGTTAAAACATATTCGGATCTTCCAGTTACAACAAACATGATGATGTATTTTTCACCATTGGATTATGATAAATGGGCAGAGGAGTTGGATGTGATTTCTTGGGACTCTTATCCGAGTTGGCATACAAAAGAAGATGAAGTACCGATTGCTGTGTGGGCAGCCTTTATGCATAACAGATGAGAGGATTTCAGAAGAAGCCATTTTGATGATGGAATCAACACCATCACTTGTGAATTGGGATGAGGAAAATAATGTAAAAAGACCGGGGATGAATTACTTATCTTCAATGCAGGCAATTGCGTTAGGTTCGAATAGTGTTCTTTATTTTCAATGGAGAAAAAGCAGAGGATCGAGTGAAAAGTTTCATGGAGCGGTTGTTGATCATGATGGGTCAGAAAAGAATAGAGTTTTTCAAGAAGTTGCTTGGATTGGCAAAGATCTAGAAAAGCTAAGCAGTCAAATACTAAGTACATGTAATAGGGCGAAGGTAGCTATTATTATGGATTGGGAAATTGGTGGGCTCTTTCTGACGCACAAGCAATATCGAGAAAATTTGATTATACGGAAGAACTTTTAAAATATTATCGGGTTTTTTGGGAAAAAGGAATTGAAGTTGATATAATTTCCATGGATCGAGAGTTGTTAGATTATCAGCTTGTGGTTGCTCCGACCTTGTACTTGCATAAAAAAGAGTATATTCATAAAGTAGAAGCATATGTGGAAGCAGGTGGAATATATGTAACAACTTATTGGAGTGGAGTTGTAGATGAAACAGATTTATGTTTTATTGGAGAGAGACCACATGAGAGATTGCTAGGATTATCAGTTGATGAGATTGATGTTGGGAATGAATATTTTCCAAATACTTTCTCCTATAAAGACGATGTATATAAAGCCGGTGTGTTAAGAGAAGTTGTGACACTTCAAACTGCAAAGCCGTTGGGAACATACTTGCAAGATTACAATGTAAATACTCCAGCAATTACAGAAAATGCGTATGGCAAAGGAAAAGCTTATTATGTTGCTGTTCAACCAGATCTGGAATTTTTGAAAGAATTTTTGGGCGATGTAATTGAGGAAGCAAATGTGGAAGCAAATCTGACGGAAACATTACCTTATGGAGTTACTGTTTCAAAAAGAAGTGGAAAAGAACAGAAAGATGATGTGTATTTTCTTCAGAATTTTAACAGACATCCTGTGAAGATGGTTTTGAATGAATGTTATACAAATTTGATTACTGATGAAATCCTTACAGGTTCAATAAAACTGCAAACATATCAATGCATTGTGATGAAAAAGAAATAAGATTCCGTAATAGGGAGGAACTCACATTGAAATCAAAGGCAAAGACATTTTTAATTGATATTTTACTTGATATTGTAGGTGGTTGTTTCATTGCGATTGGAGTCTATAATTTTGCAGTGGCATCTGGATTTCCGGTAGCAGGTATATCCGGTATTGCAATCGTGTTTTATTATTTTTGGAAAATTCCAATTGGTACAATGACGACAATTTTGAATATTCCAATTATTTTAATTTGTTACAAGTTGTTGGGAAAACAATTTTTTTTAAGATCAATAAAGACAATGTTAATTTCTAATATACTGATGGACTGGGTTGTTCCATTGTTCCCGGTTTACCAAGGTGATATGATGTTATCTTGTATTTGTATGAGTGTATTCTCAGGAATCGGATATGCATTAATTTACATGAGAGATACCTCTACAGGTGGAGCAGATTTTGTTTTGATGGCAATACACAAGGCAAAGCCACATATTTCTGTAGGAAAAATTATCATTGTTATGGATTTTATTATTGTAATTATTGGTGGAATTCTGATGCGTGGAAACATTGATAAGATTATTTATGGATTAATTGGAACGTATATTCTATCATTTGTCGTAGATAAGTTAATGTATGGCGTTGATGCTGGAAAACTTGCTTTGATTGTAACAGAAAAGGGACCACAAATTGCGGCAAAAATTGATGAACTATCACAACGAGGGGCAACTTTGATTAAAGCAGAAGGAAGTTATACAGGACGTGAAAAAGAAGTATTAATGTGTGCATGTAACAATAAAGAAATGCATACGATTCAAGAAGCTGTAAAGAAAGTAGATTCATCAGCGTTTCTTGTTACAATGGAATCGAATGAAGTGCGTGGAAAAGGATTCAAGCCAATATAATATAAAAATTAAGAAGTTCTAGCATGGATCGGTATAAGATTGGATCCGGAACATTATCTTTGATTATGGAACGTTATCACGCGGGAGGAATTCCGATTGAAGAACTCCAGATGATGCCACCAAAAGAGGTGGAATTACTTTTTTATCCTCAGAAAAATATTAAAAAGAAGGATATTCCATTTCCAGATTTCCAGTACTATTTATACAGGTCATAAGATGATATCTAAAAACAAGAAAACAAAGAAAGAACCAATATCATTAGGAAATGAAGAATAATACAATCAACCTTGTGCCAGTGGGCACGAAGTTGGCATAGTCACTATGGTGTCAGGAGAAATCCTGGCATCTTTTTTTTTATATCTTTTTACACTTCAAAAAATAATTTCAAAAAATTTCTAAAATCATGTCCGATTTTGTCGCTCCCAATACAGAGTATATGGAAGGCAAATTGAAAATCCTCTGATTTCCAAAAATCACAAACGTAAAAGAGGTTCAGACAGTTCTTCCGATTGCACCTTGACAATTGAAGGAGCTGATACATCTTGAGGAACATGCTTACCGGAGATAATCCGGCTCGTGCAGGCGAAGACTCCTACGGGAAGAGCGAAGCATAATGATACCACCGAAGGTACAGGACCTCTGCTGAAACAGAGACTGTGACTGTATTTTTACAGCCGGGTTATCTGGAATGATAACGATCAGATGTATATGTACAGACAAAGCCCAAATGTGAATACTTAGATTTTCTTATTTATATTACAGGAGAAATCCTGTAGCAAGTGGGGAATGGTTCGACTCCATTCCTCATTTTTTCGTGCAGAAAATGCATAGATTATTATCCTGTTTGAAATACCAGGGAAGGGTGTTGCAGGAAGAAAGGGAGGACAAAAAGAATGAATACGATTGTTTTAATGGGTAGACTTGCCAGAGATCCAGAAACTAAGCTGACATCTACGCAAAAGGGACAAACCAAAGTATCTAGGTTTCCACTGGTAGTAAAAAGAAATCGCACAAGCAAAGCATTTGTAGTGATGATCACAGCTTATGGAAATAATGCAGAATTTGTGGAGAAATATCTTGAAAAAGGAATTAAGATTGCTCTTTCCGGAGAGTTGGTAATCTCTCAGATCAAAGATGAACAGACTGGAACTGCATCCTATTATACCGAAGTCATTATGGATAATGTAGAGTTTGCAGAAGCCAAAACAAAAAAAGAAGAATCTGACGGATTTCAACCAGCAGAGAAGAGGAAGATTCCATTCGATATACCAGAAGAACTTGAACAAGAAATGCCATTTCGATAGGAGGACAAGATTTATGAGAAAATACTTTTTAGAATTATTTGCAATAGGATTGGTTGATTCAGAAGGAAGAATCAATACAGAACATATGACAAGTGATGCGCTTATGACTGCCATGAAAACAATGGAAGAGCTGACGCAAATGAAAATGGATCGTTTGGTTTTGGAAACAACAATGGAGATGATCTTATGTATGTTTGAGTCATGTGACACAGAGGAATTTACAGAAATATTAGGCAAGCTGCTTGGCGGAAAGCAGACTTCTAAAGTGACAGCTCATTTGGAAGCACTGGAGGAATTGTTGACAGAAGAGGAATATAGTAGTTTCCTTGCAGAATATCTTGGTTATTTAACCGTGAATGTAGCAGAGTTTATTAGGAGCACAATCATTGAAAATGGTTTGATGTTACTTGCCGGTTCAGGAGGAGAAGAGGATGGAGAAGAGGATGGAGAAGACGGATTATAAAATCACAGAGTTTCACAATTCGGAGTTTGGTTCCATCCGTATGATTGAAGATGGAGGCAGACTTTTATTTTCTGGAATTGATGTAGCATTTGCTTTGGGATATGCAAAACCAAGAAATGCGATAAATGTTCATTGCAAGGGGGCCCTGAAACGGGGCGTCCTTACATCAGGTGGGGTACAGCCAATGATTTTTATTCCAGAGGGAGATGTATATCGGCTGATTACAAAAAGTCGTTTAAAGTCAGCACAGAATTTTGAGAAGTGGGTATTTGATGAGTTACTTCCGGCTATTAGGAAAACAGGCGGATATTTAGAGACCGATCTTTTAGACAGGGTAAAAGATAACCCGGAACTTCTTTTGGAATTTGCCGAGAGACTTTTGGCAGAAAACAATCGAAATCGAGAATTGCAAAATCGTGTAAAGGATATGCAGCCAAAAGCAGATTATTATGATCATTTCATGATTACAGGAGAATGCACCAATATTCGAACGACGGCAAAAGAGATTGAATTTCCAGAAAGAAAATTTGTGAAACTTCTTTTAAATAGAGGATTTCTATATAGGAGTCCATCCGGCACGCTGTTACCCTATGCGGTGGAGAAGAACAATGATCTGTTTATTGTAAAAGACTATTTTAACAATGGACATCTTGGTTCACAGACATTGGTTACACCAAAAGGAAAAGAATTTTTTAAAGCGTTGTGTGCGGAGGAAGAGTAAAGAATGAAGGAGGTGGTTGCCATGATTACAGATCTGGACAGCAGTTAAATCGCTGAAAGGAGGGAAAATCATGCAGGAAGAGGTAACTCAGAAAACGGTCACGTTCTGCATTCGGACTACCAAAGTAACAGCAGATTTATTGAAAAAGGTTCTTGCTGCTTATCTGCGTCATCAGAAGCAGAAATCGGTAGAGAAGAAAGCGAAGAAGAATCAGCCGAAACAGGGAAAGGTCACGGTAAAAGAGCTGGCAAAACAAAATGCCGGGATGGTCAATATCGAGATCACAAATAAGAATATCAAGTCCTTTGAACGTTATGCCAGAAAATACGGGATCAATTATGCTTTGAAAAAAGATAAGAGTAAAGATCCACCGATGTATCTGGTGTTTTTTAAAGGACGTGATCAGGATGCCCTCAATGCTGCTTTCCGTGAGTTTTCCCAGAAACAGATTCAAAAAGCGAATAAGCCTTCTATTCACAAGCGTCTTGCAACTTACAGAGCATGATGCCAAAGAAATCGAAGGACAAAGTAAAGAACCGGCATCAGGAGCAGAGCCGATGAAAAAGCAAATCGGTAAAAATCTGATGCAAAAATGGAAGAATAAGATCAGGGTCAGGCTGTCCGCCCTGGATAAAAAGAAACTGGTTCTTACCAATATCCATATATCTTAACTGCTTTTTATACAAATCGGGCATCATTCTTTACAGAAACAGTCTGGGAGAAGATATTGGGAACAAGCTATTATATGCGATGGAACATGCAGACAGGATTCTTACTGGATTGCAGCCAAGTTTTAACTGGCGTGATATGCTGACAGGAATTGTAGCAGCTGTCATTCTGAAATTACTGGTATGGCAGAAACAGTCAGATGCAAAGAAACTCCGGAAAGGAATCGAGTATGGTTCAGCCAGATGGGGAAACGCTGAGGATATTAAACCTTATATGTCGGAAGATCCCTGGATGAATATTCCATTAACAGCAACAGAAGCATTGACTATGGAAAGTAGACCTAAACAGCCAAAGTATGCAAGAAATAAAAATATAGTGGTCATTGGCGGCAGTGGTTCCGGAAAAACTCGATTTTTCGTTAAGCCGTCAGTCATGCAGATGAACTGTTCCATGGTCATTACAGATCCGAAAGGCACTCTGATCGAGGAGTGCGGGAAGATGTTAGCAAAGGGACCACCTAAGAAAGATAAGAATGGAAATATTATGAAAGATAAATCAGGAAAAGTGGTACACGAACCATATGTGATTAAGGTTCTGAATACTATCAACTTTTCCAAATCGCTTCATTACAATCCATTTGCTTATATACGGTCTGAAAAAGATATCCTGAAGCTGGTTACAACAATTATTGTTAATACCAAAGGCGAAGGGGAAAAAGCTTCCGAAGATTTTTGGGTGAAAGCAGAGAAGCTGTTGTACACGGCATTGATTGCTTTTATCTGGTATGAAGGAGATGAAGAGGAAAAGAATCTGAATACCCTTCTGGATCTTTTGAATGAAAGCGAAACCCGTGAAGAGGATGAAACTTACCAGAATCCAGTGGATATGATGTTCCAGGAACTGGAAGAAAGAGATCCGCAGCACTTTGCGGTCAGACAGTATAAAAAATATAAAATGGCGGCTGGCAAAACAGCCAAAAGTAATTCTTATTTCCTTGTGGTGCGAGGCTGGCACCATTTGATATAGCAGAACTTCGTGAGATCATGTCTTATGATGAAATGGAACTGGATAAGATTGGGGACAGGAAGACAGCCTTGTTTTTGATTATGTCCGATACAGATACAACCTTTAACTTTGTGATTGCCATGTTACAGTCACAGCTTTTCAATCTGCTTTGTGACAAAGCAGATGATGAATATGGTGGAAGACTGCCAGTTCATGTGCGTGTCATTGCTGATGAGTTGCCAATATTGGACAAATTCCTCAGTTTGACAAGCTGATTGCAACCATACGAAGCAGGGAAATCTCTGCTTCTATTATTTTGCAGTCACAGAGTTCAGCTAAAGGCAATGTATAAGGATAGTGCAGATACTATTCTGGGTAACTGTG
>ENA-OQAA01001152-OQAA01001152.1-human-gut-metagenome-genome-assembly--contig:-NODE-1152-length-14527-cov-3.273611_pt1 | contig 14527 bp, 18 predicted proteins | sample MGYA00242489_ERZ504515 | MGnify/ENA primary metagenome ERZ504515 (study PRJEB26092, sample SAMD00036237) | human gut metagenome | host: Homo sapiens | study: EMG produced TPA metagenomics assembly of...
GTACGGCTCTTACAGAAGAAAAAGAGTTCCGTGATATTTACGGAATGGACGTTATAGAAATCCCGACAAACAAACCGGTTCAGAGAAAGACCTTGAAGATGCGGTATATAAACAAAAGCAGAAAAATATCATGCTGTCGTTGAAGAAGTAAAGAGAGCTCATGCTACAGGTCAGCCGGTTCTTGTCGGAACGATCACGATAGAAGTGTCCGAACTTTTGAGCGGTATGCTGAAAAAAGAAGGAATCAAACATAACGTTCTGAATGCGAAATATCACGAGCAGGAAGCAGAGATCGTAGCGGATGCAGGTGTTCACGGCGCCGTAACGATCGCGACGAACATGGCAGGTCGTGGTACGGATATTAAACTTGATGAAGATGCGAGAGCGGCAGGCGGATTAAAGATTATCGGTACGGAAAGGCATGAGTCAAGACGTATTGACAATCAGCTTAGAGGACGTTCCGGTCGTCAGGGAGATCCGGGTGAATCAAGATTTTATATTTCACTGGAAGATGATCTTCTTCGTCTGTTCGGTTCGGACCGTCTTATGGGAGCTTTTAATGCGCTGGGTGTTGCAGACGGGGAACAGTTGGAGCATAAGATGCTTTCCAATGCGATAGAGACAGCACAGAAAAAACTGGAGACAAACAACTTCGGTATCCGTAAAAATCTGCTTGAGTATGATCAGGTTATGAACGAGCAAAGAGAGATCATTACGGAGAGAGAAGAAGGGTTCTCGACGGCGAGAGCATGAGAGATACCGTCTATAATATGATCACAGAATATGTTGAAAATATTACAGACCGTTTCGCCTCTCCGGAAGCGGCAGCAGAAGACTGGGATGTAAAAGGTCTGGAGCTGAACTTGCATAAGATTATTCCGATGATGGAGCTTCCGTCAGAGAAAGAATGTATTGATATGCGTCAAAAAGAGCTGAAACATCTCTTGAAAGAACGTGCGGTGAAAGCGTATGAAGTGAAAGAAGCGGAATTCCCGGAAGCAGAACAGATCCGAGAGTTAGAGCGTGTCGTACTTCTAAAAGTAATCGATGCAAGATGGATGGATCATATCGACGATATGGATCAGCTTCGTCAGGGAATCGGTCTTCAGGCATACGGACAGAGAGATCCGCTTGTTGAGTATAAGATGACAGGGTATAATATGTTTGGCGAGATGACAAATATGATCGCCGAGACAACGATCCGTACACTGTTCAATGTTCGTGTCGAGCAGAAAGTAGAAAGAGAAGAGGTAGCGAAAGTTACAGGAACAAATAAGGATGACACTTCCGTACGCGCTCCGAAAAAGCGGGAAGATAAGAAAGTTTATCCGAACGATCCATGTCCTTGCGGAAGCGGGAAAAAATACAAACAATGCTGTGGAAGAAAACCGGTGTAATAGACGGTATTATAAAAAACAATAGAATCCGTATAATAAAAGATAAGACAGGATTTGTATAATAAATGAAAGAGGTGATCAAGGTGGTTTTGTTAGATGAACTGAAGTTAAGACTAAGCGCATATGAAGAACCGCTGAAAGATTTGAGGGATTCACTTTGACTTAGCTTCTAAGAAGCTGCGGGTTGAAGAGTTGGAGAAGCGTTTGGAAGAACCGGGATTTTGGGATGATCCGGAAGTTTCCCAACAAGTAATGAAAGAATTAAAAGGGCTGCAGGACTCTGTAAAAGAAATCGAAAAGCTGTATTCAGATTATGAGGATATGATGCTTCTGATTGAGATGAGCGAGGAAGAAGACAGCGAGGAAACAGCGGAAGAGATTGAAGAAGAATTGCAGCAGTTTGAAGAGACGTTTGAAGAATTGCGTATCGGGACACTTCTTACAGGACCATATGACAGAGATAATGCGATCGTGACGCTTCATGCCGGGGCGGGCGGTACAGAATCTTGTGACTGGACCGGAATGCTCTACCGTATGTATACGAGGTGGGCGGAAAAGAAAGGGTACAGTATCGAAGAGCTGGATTATCTTGAGGGAGATGTGGCAGGAGTAAAAGGCGTGACTTTTGAGGTGAAGGGCGAGAATGCATACGGATATCTTCGCTCGGAAAAAGGAGTACACCGTCTCGTGCGTATTTCTCCGTTTAATTCGGCAGGAAAGCGTCAGACATCATTTGCATCCTGTGATGTGATTCCGGATATAGAGGAAGATATTGATATAGAGATCAATGACGATGATCTGAAGATCGACACATATCGTTCCAGCGGCGCGGGAGGTCAGCATATAAATAAGACGTCCTCGGCAGTGCGTATTACGCATCTTCCGACCGGAATCGTAGTTCAGTGTCAGAATGAACGCTCTCAGCATATGAACAAGGATAAAGCGATGCAGATGCTCAAATCAAAGCTTTATTTGATGAAGCAGCAGGAACAGGCGGAAAAAATGTCTGATATCCGCGGAGAAGTAAGGGATATTAATTTTGGAAATCAGATCCGTTCCTATGTCATGCAGCCGTATACGATGGTGAAAGATCACCGTACAAATGCGGAAGTAAGTAACGTAGGCGGAGTGATGGACGGAAATATCGATCCGTTTATCAACGCATATTTAAGTGCAAATACAGAACAGGCATCCGAGCAGTGATCGGAAGCCTGTTTTGGCTAATAGTGGTTTTGTGAAATGTTACGAACAGAAAAAGGGATAGGAAAGGAAGAATAGGATGATAAGTATAGCGGTATTGGGATATGGCACAGTCGGTTCGGGAGTTGTAGAAGTGCTCGAAAAAAATAAGGATGTTATCAATCAGAGAGCAGGAGATGAAATCAGTGTCAAATATGTTCTTGATCTGAGAGATTTTCCGGGAGATCCGATACAGGAAAAGATAGTGCATGACATTGATGTGATCATTAATGATCCGGAAGTTCAAATCGTAGTGGAAGTAATGGGTGGAGTAGAACCGGCGTATACATTTGTAAAACGGTGTCTGGAAGCGGGAAAGAGCGTGGCGACATCCAACAAAGCGCTTGTGGCAAAGCATGGCGCGACTCTTCTGTCTATCGCAAGAGAGCGGGAGATCAATTTCCTGTTTGAAGCAAGTGTAGGAGGAGGTATCCCGATTATCCGCGCGTTAAATTCTTCGCTGACGGCAGACCGCATTGAGGAGATTACCGGAATTTTGAACGGAACGACAAACTATATGCTTACGAAGATGTTTTATGAAGGTGCTCAGTACGACGAAGTGCTTAAAGAAGCGCAGGATAACGGCTTTGCGGAGCGCAATCCTGAGGCTGATGTAGAAGGATATGACGCATGCCGGAAAATCGCGATTCTTTCTTCTCTTATTTCAGGACATCAGGTTGATTTTGAAGATATTTACACAGAAGGTATCACGCAGATAACAAAAGAAGATATGATGTATGCAAAAGAGATGAAAATGACGATCAAACTTCTTGCATCGAGTAAGCGTGACGGCGACCACCTCCATGCGATCGTTGCTCCGGCGCTTCTTGGAAATGAACATCCGCTTTATAGCGTAAACGGTGTGTTCAACGCAGTGTTTGTAAACGGAAATATGCTTGGAGACGCAATGTTTTACGGAAGCGGAGCAGGAAAACTTCCTACGGCGAGCGCTGTTGTAGCGGATGTTGTAGATGAAGCAAAACATCTTCACAGAAATATTATGACAATGTGGAAAAATGAAAAGCTGGAACTTCTTCCGATAGAGGATACGGAAAAACGTTTCTTTGTACGGATCAGCGGCGACGAAAAAATGCGTCGGGAAGAAACAGAAGCGGCATTTGGAGCAGTGACTTTTGTGAGAGCGGAAGGTCTTGAAAATGAGTTCGGTATCATAACAGAAGTGATGACAGAGGGAGCATACAGAAAGATCGCGGAGAAATTTGAGGGAATCCTTCATATGATCCGTGTTGAAGAGTAAAATAAAGAGGACGAAAATTATGAAATATATCGTTATTTTATGTGACGGAATGGCAGATGAACCACTGGAGTCTCTGTCAGGGAAAACACCGCTTGAAGCGGCAAAGACTCTGAATATGGATCGTCTGGCAAAAAACGCGGAGATCGGGATGGTTCAGACAGTTCCGAAAGGAATGTCTCCGGGAAGCGATACTGCAAACCTGTCGGTGATCGGATATGATCCGAAGAAGTATTATTCAGGACGTTCTCCGTTAGAAGCTTTGAGTATCGGCACGCAGATGGGGGACTTGGATGTGTCTTTTCGGTGCAACCTTGTTACATTGACAGAGGATGAAGATTGTTATGAAGAACGCACGATTCTTGATCACAGTTCGGGAGAAATATCGACAGAGGATGCGGCAGTTCTTATGGAAGCATTAAGTAAAGGGCTTGCAAAAGACGGATATCATTTTTATGTAGGAACGAGCTACCGTCACCTGCTGATCCAGAATAACGGACATGTGACAGAATTGACGCCGCCTCATGATATTTTGACAAAGAAGATCGGCGGATATCTCCCGGAAGATGAAGTGCTTCGGGAAATGATGGTGAAAAGCTACGATATATTAAAAAGATCATCCGATCAATATAAAACGCAGGGAAGAAGGGAAAAACCCAGCCAATTCAGCATGGTTTTGGGGAGCGGGAACGCGTCCTGCGCTGACTTCGTTTGAAGAAAAAAACAAAGTAAAAGGCGCAATGATCTCTGCTGTCGATCTGTTAAAAGGAATTGCAGTAGGCACAGAAATGGATAATATTACGGTAGAAGGAGCAAATGGCGGACTCCATACAAATTATGGAGGAAAGGCTGAAGCTGCGGTGAAAGCGCTTACAGAGGACGGCTATGATTTTGTTTATGTACATATTGAAGCGCCGGAGAGATGGGACATCAGGGAAGTACGATGATAAGATCAAAGCGATTGAATTGATAGACGACCTTGTGATCGGTCCTGTGGCAGAAGGACTTGAGCAGGCGGGTGAAGATTACAGGATGCTGATTCTTCCGGATCATCCGACGCCTGTGCGCGTGCGTACTCATACAGGTGATCCTGTTCCGTATATGTTGTATGACAGCACAAATGCAGTAAAAGGACAGGATGAGTATTCTGAACGGACGGCACAGAAAACGGGGATCTTCAGAGAAAAAGGAGATCGTTTGATCGATCATCTTTTGGAACGTGAATAATTGATTTTGCAGGAAAATAAGCAGAGAAAAAGAAAGCACCACTTTGTGTTGAGGTTGAGTTTGCAAAGACAAAACTTGCAGCAAGGAAGGTGCTTTCTGCGTTTAGAAGCAGTTTCAGGCTTGACAGACATTCTTATTTTGATGTAAAATAGCCGTTGTAAAGTAAAAATGATTATGAAAGTGTTGAAGAGGACAGTAAGCTGTCCGGTCATCTCAGAGAGGGATCTGTATGGTGTGAAGATCCTGATGTTCCGGCTGACTGAATACCACCTCGGAGCGGCCTTAATACGGCACGGTGATTCCGTTATCATCACATGAATTAAGATGGTTTTCTGACGAAGACAAACAGGTGGAACCGCGGGAGTTTTCCCGTCCCTGTGTGGAGTGTTTCCGTGCAGCATAGATTCATAGATAAGAGGCATTCCGTATGGAGTGCTTCTTTTATGTTTGCGGACAGGGAAGAATAACAAAAAGAAAGGAAGAAAAAGATGAAGATCACATTAAAAGACGGATCAAGCAAAGAATATGCACAGCCGATGAGTGTTTATGAAATTGCGCTTGATATTAGTGAAGGGTTGGCAAGAGTTGCTACGGCAGGGGAAATTGACGGAGAGGAAGTTGATTTAAGAACTGTTGTTGACAAAGATTGTGAATTGAATATTTTGACATTTAACGATGAAAAAGGAAAAGGAGCTTTTCGTCATACAGCATCTCATATTATGGCGCAGGCGATTAAAAGGCTGTATCCCGATGCGAAACTTGCGATCGGACCGTCGATCGCAGACGGATTTTATTATGATATAGACAAGGAGACTCCGCTTACAGCAGAGGATCTTGATAAGATCGAGGCTGAGATGAAGAAGATCGTAAAAGAGAATCTTGAGATCAAACAGTATACAATGCCAAGAGAAGAAGCGATTGCGTATTTTAAAGAAAAAAAATGAGCCTTATAAAGTAGAATTGATCGAAGATCTTCCGGAAGGCGAAACGATCAGTTTCTATTCACAGGGAGAATTTACCGATCTGTGCGCAGGTCCGCATCTTATGACAACAAAACCGGTGAAAGCATTTAAATTAACAAGTCTTGCAGGCGCTTATTGGAGAGGCGACGAACATAATAAAATGCTTCAGAGAATTTACGGAACTGCTTTTTCCAAAAAGGCAGAGCTTGAAGAATATCTGACGATGATTGAGGAAGCGAAAAAGCGTGATCACAGAAAACTTGGAAAAGAACTCGGTCTGTTTATGATGCGCGAAGAAGGACCGGGATTTCCGTTTTTCCTTCCGAACGGTATGGTTCTGAAAAACACACTGCTTGATTACTGGAGAGAGATTCACCGCAGAGCGGGATATGTAGAAATTAATACGCCGATTATGTTAAGTCGCCATTTATGGGAAACATCAGGTCACTGGGATCATTATAAAGAAAATATGTATACAACAGTAGTTGATGAGGAAGATTTCGCAATTAAACCGATGAACTGTCCGGGCGGAATTCTTGTGTATGAGTCAGAGCCGCGTTCTTACCGTGATCTTCCGATCCGTATGGGAGAGTTGGGACTTGTGCACCGTCATGAAAAATCAGGTCAGCTCCACGGATTAATGAGAGTTCGCTGTTTTACACAAGATGATGCGCATATTTTCATGACGCCGGAACAGATTAAAGATGAGATCAAAGGCGTTGTAAAACTGATCGACGAAGTGTATAGTTTGTTTGGATTTAAGTATCATGTCGAGCTTTCTACACGGCCGGACGACAGTATGGGAAGTGATGAAGATTGGGAAATGGCGACAGATGCTCTTAGAAGCGCGCTTGATGATATCGGACTTCCGTATATTGTAAATGAAGGGGACGGAGCTTTTTACGGTCCGAAGATCGACTTCCATCTGGAAGATTCTATCGGAAGAACGTGGCAGTGCGGTACGATCCAGCTTGACTTCCAGCTTCCGCTTCGATTTGAACTTGAGTATACAGGAGCGGACGGAGAGAAGCACAGACCGATTATGATCCACCGCGTTGTATTCGGTTCTATCGAACGTTTCATCGGAATTCTGATCGAGCATTTTGCGGGCGCATTCCCGACATGGCTTGCTCCGGTACAGGTGAAAGTTCTTCCGATCTCTGACAAATATCTTGATTATGCAGGTAAAGTGCTTGAAGATCTGAAGGAGGCGGGTATTCGCGCAGAAATTGACAGTCGTGCGGAGAAGATCGGATATAAGATCCGCGAGGCACAGATGAAAAAGATTCCGTATATGCTCGTTGTAGGAGCGAAGGAAGAAGAGGAAGCAAAGTATCTGTAAGAAGCAGATTTGCCGGAGATGAAGGTCAGTGTGGTCTGGAAGAGTTTATAGAACAGATTAAAGAAGAAGTTGCAGCAAAGAAACTCAGAGAGACAGTGCAGGATAAATAAATCATAAAATAAATTAAGAAGAGTTCAGAACAGATGATACTATCATACTGCTGAACTCTTTTTTGTATTGGGATCAAAATGTAAAAGAAAAAACATCTGTTTTAAGGTTCTTCTTTTTTGTAAGATTCATCGGTGGAAATTGTGACCGGAATGTCGATGATCTTATGCGGAGTAATATTTTTAACTAAATATTCAAATAAAGTTTTGATCAATAAATATCCTTGGTTTACCGGTTCTTGTCCCAATACGAAATCAACAACCTGTGTTTGGAGCAAGTGAATGGAGCCTTCTGTAAGATCGTGACAGATCACATGGATATTCTCAGAATCATCTATGATATCCAAGGCGCTTCCCACTCCGGCTATACCGCCGCCTGTAATATAGATTCCGTCCAGATCGGGAAGTTTGTTACAGTATTCTAAGGTGATGCGAAAGGCATCTTCTTTTTTATCTTGATTTTCAGAAATGCCGACGATTTTGATATCCGGTCGTGTTTCCGAGATTTTATTTTGAAAACCAAGCAGTCTTTGCTGATGGCATGAAAGTTTTGTACTGCTGATAATGATTCCTATTCTGGCATCTTTCGGAAGAATCTTACACATTAATCCGGCTGCGGTTCTTCCGCCTTTATAATGATCCTGTCCGATAAAGCATAAACTTTTTACTTCGGGAGCAGGAGAGTTAAAGGTGATTACGGCGATTCCTTTTTCGATAAGGGAGTTAAGAAGGGCGTAAACATTTGGGTGATCCAGAGGAAAGACTGCCATTCCGCTGACTCCGTTTTCAGTTAAATCGTTAATAATCCGGATTTCTTCGGAAGGATCAAGACTGGTCATCAGTTTGATGATTACTTCGATTCCAAAAGCAGAAAATTCCTTCTTGGCACGGTTGATTCCCGAAATAATATCATGGATAAAGGTTATAATCCGGTGTTAAGATGACCCCGATTTTTAAGGATTCCTTTTTAGATACTAACGCTTTGGCAAGGAAGTTCGGTTCATAGTGCAGTTCTTTTGCGATTTTCAAAACTTTTTGGCGCGTTGCCTCGCTGACTCCGGAACGATTGTTTAGTACCCGGTCTACAGTACCTCGAGAAACGTTTGCCAGCTCTGCAATTTGTTTTACGGTTACCGCCATGTAATAATCACCTCCCATATAATACCATTTTTACTGCTAATAATATAACATAATATCGTGCTCGTGTCTAGTTACAAAAAATAAGAGTTTGTGCAAAAAAAAATATATGTAACATACAACTCAATATAAATGTAAAAAATGCACAAAAAATACAGTGAAAAAATGGTGAATATATAGTATTGAAACAATAAAATGAACATGGTACTATAAATACAAGAAAAACGTGCACGAGCACGAAAAAGAAGGAGGATGAAGATGAAATTTGGAACATTATATTCTTATTGGGGAACAAAATGGCAATGTGATTATTTGAAAACATTAAAACGAGTTTCAGACATCGGATTTGACATTTTGGAAATGGGTGCTCCTCACTTGTTGGAAATGTCAGATTATGAACTTCAGAATTGAGGCGCGCGGCGAAAGATATGGATATGGTATTGACGGCAAATATCGGACCGGCAAAAGATAAAGATCTTGCTTCTCCTGATCCGGATATACGAAAAGCGGGAGTAAACTATTTGATCGATATATTAAAAGCAATGGAAAAAGTAGGATCTAAATCACTTGTTGGAGCAATGTATCTTATTGGCCGTGTCAATTTGAAATAACGGATAAGGAAGCTGCCTGGGAGAGAAGCATCGAGGGGATGAAAGAGGTTGCAGAAGCTGCGGAATCATTGGGAATCGAATGCTGTCAGGAAGTTTTGAATCGATATGAAACTTATATTATCACAGATTGCAGGGAAGGATTGGAATACTGCAGGAGAGTCGGAAGTGAAAACGTTAATCTCCTTCTTGATACATTTCATATGAATATCGAAGAAGATAATATTCCGGAGGCTATCCGGCTTGCAGGAAGAAAATTGGGCCATCTGCATGTGGGAGAATCAAACAGAAAGCTTCCGGGAATGGGATCCTTCCTTGGAGAGATATCGGACGGGCGCTAAGAGATATCGGATATGAGAAAGGCGTCGTTATGGAACCGTTTCTTCTTCAAGGAGGAGAGGTCGCTCGGGACTGTAAAGTGTGGAGAGATTTAAGTGGGAATGCAGATGAGAAAATGCTGGATCGCTATATAAAAGAATCTTTAACATTTTTGAAACATGAATTTACGTTTTGAGGAGAGGATATGAAATGGCAGAAATTTGGACGATGGGTGAAATGATCGTGGAAATTATGCGGGAGAAAGAAAATGAGCCACTGGATAAAGCAGGAGTTTTTCGAGGACCTTATCCGAGCGGAGCACCGGCGATTTTTATTGATACAGTGGCGAGACTCGGACATAAGGGCGGAATTATCGGAGGAGTAGGCAAAGACGATTTTGGAAAATGTCTGTTGGACAGATTGAAAAGTGACGGAGTCGATGTGTCGCATGTGATTGAAAATCCAAAAAAAGCTACAGGATGTGCGATTGTAACATATTTTGATGATGGCTCCCGAAAATTTATTTTTCATATGGGGAATACTCCGGCTGTTGAAGCGAAAGCGCCGCAGAAGGATGTGCTGGATGGAGTTCGGTATTTTCATGTAATGGGCTGTTCTTTGTTTGCTGATATAGAGTTTGCAAAAGAAATTTTAAAAGCGGCACAAACGGCAAAAAAAATAGGGGCGAAGGTTTCTTTTGATCCGAATATCAGAAAAGAATTAATAGGGGAAAAAGAGACGGATAAAATTCTGGAGAATCTGATGCGGTTGACGAATGTTTTTTTGCCCGGGGAGGAAGAACTTCTTTTGTTGACAGGAAAAGAAACAGTGGAAGAAGCTGTTGAAGAATGCTTTAAAAATCCTGAGCTTGAAATATTGGCATTAAAGCAAGGTTCGCGGGGGTCAAAGATTTATACGAAGGAAAAAACGGTTGAAACAGGAATTTACAGAATTCAGCCTGTAGATGCAACCGGAGCCGGAGATAGTTTTGACGCGGCGTTTATCTGCGGACTGTGTGAAGGAAAGAGAATTGAAGAGGCGGCGAAAATGGCAGCAGCAGCAGGTGCGATTAATACAGCGGCGTTTGGTCCTATGGAAGGAAAGATCAGCGTGGAAGCGATAGATAAGATGATAAAGGAGGAATGAAATGAAAAAGTAAATATCGGAGTAGCGGGACTTGGATTTGGAAAAGAATTTGCGGCGATTTACTGTGATCATCCGCTTGTTGATAAAGTGGCGATCTGTACAAGGAATCCCGAAACTTTAAATAAAGTGGGGGAAGAACTCGGAATTCCGGAAGAATTAAGATTTACAAATTATGATGATATGATTTCACATGAAGAATTGGATGCGATTCATATTGTGACGCCGATTAAAGAACACTATCCTCAGTCGATCAAAGCGCTAAGAGCCGGGAAACATACTGCATGTACAGTTCCGATGGCGACATCTTTGGATGAGTTGAGAGAGATTGTAAAAACATCCAGGGAAGTTGGAAAAATCTATACGATGATGGAAACTTCGCTTTATACAAGAGAATACCTTTATGTAAAGAGATTAAAAGAAAATGGTGAACTTGGAAAAATTCAGTATTTAAAAGGTGATCATATGCAGAACATGTCTCTGGAAGGCTGGGGAGACTACTGGCAGGGATTTCCGCCGTTTTGGTATGGCACGCATGTACTGTCACCGATTCTGGATCTGGCCGGTACAACAGCTAAGAGTGTGCGGTGTCTTGGAAGCGGAAGGGTAAATAAAGAAAGAGCTGAACATTACGGGTGTCCGTATGCGGTAGAAACCGCTACATTTAGATTGAGAAACAGCGATATCGTAGCAGAGGCACATAGATGTCTTTTCGAGACAGTACGTCAGGTAAGAGAGTGTTTTGATGTTTACGGAGATAAAATGTCGTTTGAGTGGGAGCCGACGGTAGACGAAGGACATACTATTTTCACAGGCATTGATGATTTTACAAAGTTTACAGCTCCGGACACAGCGGAACTTTTGCCAAAAGAGATTCAAAAGTATACGTTGCGTTCAGCTATTAAAGATCCAAATCAGCCGTCCTTTATACAAGGAAGCGGGCATGGAGGTTCTCATCCTCATCTTTGCAATGAATTTGTGAATGCGATCGTAGAGGGAAGACAGCCGTATATGGATGCGGTTCGCTCGGCAAATTATACGGCGGCCGGTATTTGCGCACAGGAATCAGCAGACCATGGCGGAGCAGAAGTAGAAATACCGGATTTTGCAGAAGAATTTTAAGCTGTTTAGGAGGGACTTATGGAAAAATTACTGGAAATGAAAGAAATCTGTAAGTCTTTTGGGACGAATAATGTCCTGAAGAATGTGCAGTTTGATCTTTTTGCCGGAGAAGTTCATGCCTTGATCGGAGAAAACGGAGCAGGAAAATCTACACTAATGAAAATATTAATGGGTATGTATAAAAAGGATTCGGGAAGTCTTTCTGTTTTGGGATCAGATGAAGCGTACACAAATCCGGATCAGGCGCTCAAAGCCGGAGTTGCCATGATTCATCAAGAACTCAATCCGATTCCGGATATGTCTGTTGCTGAAAATATATTTCTTGGGAAAGAAAAAAGAAAATGGATCTTTACGTCTAAAAAAGAGCAGGAAAAAGAGTCAAAAAGATATTTGGATATGTTGGGAATCGATCTGGAACCGTCTGTACTGATGAGAGAATTAAGTGTTTCTGAAATGCAGATGGTGGAAATTGCGAAAGCACTTTCTTATGGGGCAAGAATTATTATCATGGATGAACCTACTTCTGCAATTACAGAAGCGGAAGTGGAGAAATTATTTCAAAATATAAAAATGCTTAAAGAACAGGGAACAGGGATCATTTATATTTCTCATAAAATGGATGAATTGTTTGAAATATCGGATCGCATTACAGTGCTTAGAGACGGACAGTATGTATTTTCAAAAAAGACAAAAGATCTTTGTCCGAATGATCTGATCAAAGCTATGGTAGGGCGTGAGATCACGGAAATTTATCCGGAAAGTAAGAGTAAAATCGGCGAAGTGATCCTTAAAGTAAAACATGCTTCACGGAAAGGCGAGTTTAAAAAGATTGATTTTGAACTTCGGAAAGGTGAAAAACTTGGAATTGCCGGATTGATGGGAGCCGGAAGAACAGAATTGATGATGGCTGTTTTCGGAGCGGCGAAACTGGAAGAAGGTGAGATTGAAATAGGCGGAGTTCCTGTCAGAATACAAAGTCCGAAAGATGCAATCAGGCAAAAAATAGCGCTTGTGACCGAAGATAGGAAACGTTACGGTTTGAATTTGACGGCATCAGTCGAGGATAATGCGGTTTCTGTAATTGAGAGCAGTCTTTCCAAATTTGGATTTTATAGAAGAAGTTGGGAAGAAAAGCTGCGGAGGAAATGATCAGCCGTATGAACACAAAAGTTACGGGAATGGATCAGATTGTCGGAAGTCTTTCGGGTGGGAATATGCAAAAAGTTGTTCTTTCAAAATGGCTTTTAAATGATCCTGATATTATCATTTTTGATGAACCGACAAGAGGAATTGATGTTGGCGCAAAAGCAGAGATATATAAGATTATAGAGGAATTAGCCTGTAAGGGAAAGGGAATCATTATTATTTCGTCGGAAATGCCGGAGTTGATCGGGTTAAGTCAAAGAATTATTGTGTTGCATGAAGGAGAACAGACCGGAGAATTGCGAGGAAAAGAGATGACGCAGGAAAATATTATGACTCTTGCATCGGGATACAGAAAGGAGGAAAAAGAATGAAAGTTTTAAGTAAAAATTCTGTTATGGAATTTGTAAAAAAGACGGCAATACTCTGGGTTATGATTATTCTGATCCTTATTTTATCTGTTATCAGTCCAAGCTTTTTCAGAGGGCAGAATCTTCTGAATATTATAAAGCAGGCGTCTATTACAGGGGTAATCGGCGTAGGGATGACATTTGTTTTGATCACAGGAGGGATTGATCTTTCCGTCGGATCTGTAATGGCGTTATCGGGAACAATGGCTGCATCTGTAGCTGTGGCAGAAAAAAATATGCCGATTGCTCTGGTTATTTTAGTTGGAGTCGGACTTGGGGCGCTGTGCGGACTTATAAATGGAATCGGTGTATCATACATTGGATTTCCGCCGTTTATTATGACGTTGGGCATGATGACGATTGCAAGAGGGATTCCCCTTGTTTTTACAAACGGAACTCCGATCTTCGGACTATCTGAAGAGTTTAATATGATTGCGAATTCAAGAGTTTTAGGAGTACCTTCACTTGTGATTTTCCTTGTGATCACTGTTTAGCGGGACATATTATCCTGAGTAAAACTGTTTTGGGAAGACGGATTTATGCAGTGGGAGGAAATGAAGATGCAGCGAGGTTAAGCGGTGTGTCCACTGCAAAAGTAAGTTGTTTGTTTATGTTTTTTGCGGAATTTTATCGGGAATTGCAGGAATTTTGATTTGTTCAAGAATTACGTCGGGGAATGGCACTGTGGCGGAAGGGTATGAAATGAACGCTATTTCGGCGGCAGTAATCGGCGGTGTCAGCATGACCGGAGGATCGGGAAATGTTCTTGGCATGGTTGTCGGGGCAATGATTTTAACGATTATTCAAAACAGTTTTGATATTATGGGAGTAAATTCGTTTTATCAAAATATCATTAAAGGAATTATTATTTTACTCGCCGTATTTTTGGATTTAAGAGGAAAGAAAAAGAAAAATTAAAAAAATGAGTTTTAAGGAGCTTCCTGTATAATAAAAAATGTGGATGTTGAAAATTGAAAATACCTCAGAGTACAATAAGACTACTGACTGGCAGGTTAGTAAAAAATCTTATTGAACAGAGAGGTATCTACAATGAAGTCTAACACACAGAACGCAAAAATTGAAGCTATTACAGAAAAAACTTTGGTACTCGGAATCG
>ENA-OQAA01001153-OQAA01001153.1-human-gut-metagenome-genome-assembly--contig:-NODE-1153-length-14518-cov-2.436175_pt1 | contig 14518 bp, 21 predicted proteins | sample MGYA00242489_ERZ504515 | MGnify/ENA primary metagenome ERZ504515 (study PRJEB26092, sample SAMD00036237) | human gut metagenome | host: Homo sapiens | study: EMG produced TPA metagenomics assembly of...
CCTCCAGCGCCGCGTACAGCGTGCGCTCGCCATCCACTGCGACAAAATCATAGAGGTACAGCGGGAAGGCAACGCTCTCCCCCGCCGCCAGCGTCAAGCAGTTTTCACCCATCGGGCGCGGGGTTTGATGTTGTGGGACTGCACAAACAGCCAGGGCGCGTTTTCGTACCCCAGCGTGTAGCCGACACTGCCCGTGTTCAGTGAGCAGGTAAAGCCTGCAAACTGTGCGAACGTCCCCGCCCTGCCGGGCTGCCAGGGTTGCAGCACGCCGTTTTGGCGCACGAAATATGGCGCAGCCGAGAGCCCATACCACCGTCCGCCGTCCAGCAGGAAGGCTGCGGGGTGGCTGAGGCGATCAGACGCAGGACGATCCACAAGCGATGCGGGAAACTCCGGTGTACCTGCCGCAGCCTTGGGTAGCGGTTGTCAACGCGGATCGGGGCCTCGCCGCGATTGCGGCCGTAGAGGAATCCGGGCAAGAAAAAGCGCGGTGCATCGCAAGCAACGCAGTGTTCCAGCTTAACAACGCCGCGCCATGGGGCGTCGGCGTTGTTGGTCAGCGTCACCTGCCAGACCGCCGGATCAGCCAAAGTCGAAACGCCGTGGTCATAGGCAAAGTCCAGCGTCAGCGGCGTTTCAGCCAGCGGGCGGTAGTCCTCATCGTCCGCCGACCGGGCCGTACAGGCAAATTGCATCATCATCGGATTCTCCTTTTTTACTATATCAGAACGCCTTACAGCGGCCAAATGCGGTATCGGCCGCTGAGGGCCAGCAGGGCAAAGAAGTACAGGCAGTTGTCGTAATAGCGGCGTGGGCCATCCCGCAGGGGCGTGTTCCAGAAACGGCGCACGCAAACCTCGGCGTTGGGGCCGCCCGCCGCCAGGCTCGCCTGGGCGTTGGTGGCCGTGATGGCCACGGGGTGCAGGGCCTCCCGGGCAGCGGTGTGCCATCGATCTCCCAGATGCCGTTTGTGCGGCCGCACAGCGTCTCGCAGAAAATTTTGCAGCCGCTCGGCGTTTTCGGCCTGCCACGGGTCGGCCCCGAACCAGGCGTAGTCCAGCGCCATGTTGGCGATGGTGCGGTAGGCATCGCTGTAATACAGGTCGTGGCGCTGGTCACGGTCCGAGCGGTTGTGGGGCGTACCGTCGTAGAGGGAATACTCGGCGCAGAGACCCGTGACCGGGTGGCACGCTTTATGGAGAAATGCGCGGCTAGCCCGGGCAGCCTCGGCCCAGAACGGGCGATCCGCCTCGTCGGCCCACAGCGAGAACAGTGTATAGAAGTGGGCAGATGGTAGGACGGATCGGTAAAATCACACTCGGTGATAAATTTGATAAGGTGGTTCTCGGGGTTCCACATCGGGCGGCCCGTGCCGGGCTTTTCGCCTTATGCAGGCAGCTGTGCAGGATGCGTCGGGCCATGGCGGCGTAATCATAGATTCCGCTGCCGCAGCCCCAGCGCCCTGCCGCAAAAAAGAGCGCCATGGCAAAATATTCCTCGCCGTCGGGGGCTGGACCATTGGCGTTTGGGGTGCCGTCGGTTTGGCATGACCAGGCAAAGTACCCCGCGTTGGGGCCGTCCTGCATGTACATATAGTGCATGACCCAACTCCACAGTGCGTCAAATTCGGCCTTGTGATCAGTCTGTACGCAGAGCATCATGCCGTAGCTCATGCCCTCGGTACGGACGTCGTGGTTGCCCGTGTCCTCGATGTAGGCAAGGCCCGGCCCGGTGGGTGGTAGAAGCGGTGGGCCTCGTCCCCATAAAAAATGGTATGAAACGTATTTTCAATGCGTGCGTCGATCTCCGCCTGCGCATAGCCCAGCTCCGCAAAAACGTTGCGATAGTGTGTGGGCAGGGTAACTGCTGCCATAAATCGGCCCCTTTCGTTGTTCGGTTTTGGCTCAATATAGCAGGTTGCGGCGGCAAAATCAAGGGGGTACCGGGCTCGATTTTCAACAGGGCAACATAAATACAGCACCCCCTGCATCCCACTTATAACGCGGTGCAGCTGTGGAATTTAGCGCAAAAAATGACGCATTTTGCAAGAAAAGCCCCGTCATTTTCGGGATTTTCGGCTTTCGCAATGCTTATTTTGTGCTATTTTTCAGGCTGTGTAAATTTTGGTGATGCCGAACAAGTGCAGCAGGTAGGAAAAACTCACGGCACAATGTGCACCATTTATCCATAATGATGACACGAAAGTTACAATTCGTTTCTCGAATCGCACAAAAACTGTGTTTTTCTTTCTAGCACATTGCACAAAAAACAATCGGCAAGCTGCAAAAACAGCAAATATTGATAAGATACATAGCAAAAAATGATAAGCATGCATTCTCGGAATGCGGTATAATAATGGCAGATGATATGTTTGGCCTGTGATGAGCCCACCAAACATAAGACACAGACAATTCAGAAAAGAGTGAAGAAAACGGTGTTGGACAAGATCGCACCCAAGGACCAACGGCCAAACGCCCGGGATTTTATGTGCTGCTGGACAAGCCGGTCGCGGCCTGCCGAGCAATGACGGCGTAGGCCGCCACCCCGTTTATATCAATGGTGACCGCCTTGTAACTTTCGCCAAGATGGTCGGCGGCATTGACGATGAGAACATTCTGGAAATGCTTCGCACGGCCAAGGGCTTCCGCAAGCTCGTGCACAGCGTCGGCGTCAGCATCGTCGGCGACCTGCCCGACAAGGTAGTGACCTTCACCCTCGGCTTCTCCGGGGAACTGGGCAGCGGCGGCAGCCGCAACAGCATGAAGATTACCACCGATGGCACCGAGCACATCATGGTCATGGATGAGCAGCAGTGGTCCGACAGCGACGAGACGCCGCAGGAGTTTCTGTTCGAGCTCGTCAAACCGAAGGACATCGCCACGGCCACCGTCAAGCTCTACTTGAACGATGGCTACACAGTCCCCGAGGTTGACCCCGACCCGCCCGTGGCTTTCGATACGCCCGCCTACGGCGAGATGATCGCCCGCAGCTGCCTGAGCACCGGCAACAACATCCGTATCAAGCGTGTGTTGCAGCAGCTCCGCGATGGCAAGCCCACGACGATCGCCTTCCTGGGCGGCTCCATCACACAGCGCGGGTGCGGTTCCCTCGCAGGAAATGTGCTACGCGCGCAAGACCTATGAGGCCATCTGCGAAAGGTACACACCTGACCACGGCGCACATGTCCGCTACATCAAAGCGGGCGTCGGCGGCACGCCCTGCCAGCTCGGCATCATCCGCTATGACCGCGACATCACCCGCGATGGTGCGGTGCAGCCCGATCTGATCATCGTCGAGTTCGCCGTCAACGACGAGGCTGACGAGACGAAGGGCCTGATGCACGAGAGCCTGATCCAAAAGATCTGGTCAGCCCCCAATGAGCCCGCCGTTGTGATGCTGTTCAGCGTTTTTGCCAACGACTGGAACCTGAAGGATCGCTTGGCTCCCATCGGCTGGCGGCATGAGCTGCCGATGGTCAATGTGCTGGACGCCGTCAGCCCGCAGTTCCGCGTTGGTGTCGGTGAGCGCAGCGTCATCACCCGCCGCCAGTACTTCTACGATGTGTTCCATCCCTCCAACAGCGGGCACCGCATCATGCGGGACTGCCTCATGTATATGCTGGACCGGCTGGACAAGCAGCAGGAAGGGCCTGCCCCGAAAGAGCTCGCCCCTTACTACGGTTTCGACTTTGCCGAGACGAAGCTGCTGGACCGCAGTGTGAACCCCTTTGACGCGGTCATCGACCCCGGCTGCTTCACCGAGACGGACACCGATTTACAGAGCGTGCCCTTCGACTTCGAGGATGTCAACACCCCCGAGTTCCCCCACAACTGGAAGAAGGGCGCCGGCGACAAGCCGTTCACGATGGACATCACCTGCCGCAGCATCCAGCTCGTTTTTAAGGATTCGGGCAGCAAGGAGTTCGGCGCGGCAGTCATCACGGTAGACGGCAAAGAGGTCGCGGCCTACGACCCTCGGCAGGCCGGTTGGACCCACTGCCACGCGGCCATTATCTTAAAGGAAGAAACCGCGCAGCGGCACCACATCGAAATCAAGATGCAGGAGCCGGGTACGGACAAAGTATTCACCATTTTAGGCTTCGGCGTTCTGTAAAGGACACGGAAGAACAGGAGAAAGCACTATGAAGAGAACCAAGAATCCCGCTAAAGAGGCTGAGTACCGCAAGCGTGCGACCGACCTCGTTGCGCAGATGACCCTGCACGAGAAGGTCAGCCAGATGCTGAGCTGGGCTCCCGCGATCGAGCGTCTGGGCATCCCCGCTTACAACTGGTGGAGCGAGGGCATCCACGCATCGGCCGCGCGGGCACTGCCACCGTCTTCCCCCAGCCATCGGCATGGCCCGCCGCCTTTGACGAGGACATGATGGAGCAGGTCGGCAACGCCGTTGGCGTTGAGGCTCGCGGCAAGTACAATATGTGCCGTGCCCACGGCGACCGCGACATCTTTAAGGGTCTGACCGTCTGGGCCCCCAACATCAACATCTTCCGCGATCCCCGCTGGGGCCGTGGCCACGAAACTTACGGCGAGGATCCGTTCCTGACGGGCCGCCTCGCGTCCGCTTTGTTGAGGGTATGCAGGGCGATGATCCCGATTACCTGCAGGCCGCCGCCTGCGCCAAGCATTTCGCCGTACACTCTGGCCCCGAAAGCGACCGCCACCACTTTAACGCCATCGTCTCCAAGCAGGACCTGTGGGAGACTTACCTGCCCGCCTTCCGCGCACTGGTCAAGGAAGCCGGCGTTGAGGCCGTCATGGGTGCGTACAACCGCACGAATGGCGAGCCTGCTGCGGCAGCAAGACCCTGCTAAAGGATATCCTGCGTGACAAGTGGCATTTCGACGGCCACGTTACCTCCGACTGCTGGGCCATCAAGGACTTCCACACCGGCCACATGGTCACGGACGGCCCTGTGGAGTCCGTCGCACTGGCCGTTAACAACGGCTGCGACCTGAACTGCGGTGACCTTTACGTTTACCTTGAGCAGGCCGTCGCCGAGGGCAAGCTTTCCGAAGAGAAGATCGACGAGAGCCTGACCCGCCTGTATGTGACCCGCATGCGTCTGGGTATGTTTGACGCCGAGGATCAGGTTCCTTATAATAAGGTTGGCTACGACGTTGTCGACAGCGCCGAGATGAAGGCCCTGAACCTGAAAGTCGCCGACAGCATCATGACGCTGCTGAAGAACGACGGCACGCTGCCGCTGGACAAGTCCAAGCTGCACACCGTCGGCGTCATCGGCCCCAATGCCGACAGTCGCAAGGCGCTGCTGGGCAACTATGAGGCACTGCCTCCCGCTACACCACCGTGCTGGAGGGCATTGAAGATTACCTCGGCGACGATGTGAAAGTCCGCTACTCGCAGGGCTGCCACTCTACGCCGACAACATCCACGGCTTGGCCGAGTCCAACGAGCTGATGAGCGAGGTCAAGGGCGTCTGCGAGGAGAGCGATGTCGTTATCGCAGTCCTCGGTCTGGATGCCGGCCTTGAGGGTGAGGAGGGCGACCAGGCAACCAGTTCGCCAGCGGCGACAAGCCGAACCTGAAGCTCCCCGGCCATCAGGAGGAAGTCCTGAAAGCCTGCGTTGAGAGCGGCAAGCCTGTTGTTCTGGTTCTGCTGGGCGGCAGTGCATTGGCTGTCAACTATGCAGATGAGCACGCAAACGCCATTCTCGAAGCCTGGTATCCCGGTGCCCGTGGCGGCGAGGCTGTGGCCCGCGCTTTGTTCGGTGAGACGAACCCGCAGGGCAAACTGCCTGTCACCTTCTACCACAGCGACCGCGACCTGCCGGAGTTTACCGACTACGCCATGAAGGGCCGCACCTACCGCTACATGGAGAAGGAAGCCCTTTACCCCTTCGGCTACGGCCTGTCCTACACGAAGTTCGGCTTCAAGAACGCTGCTGTCAGCGCGAATGAGGCGGGCTCCGACGGCTTGATGTGACGGTGGACGTCACGAACGAGGGTTCCGTTGCGGGCCGTGAGAGCGTGGAGGTTTACGTCAAGGCCGAGCGCGAGAACACCCCGAACGCCCAGCTGAAAGGCCTTGCCAAGGTCGAGCTGCAGCCCGGTGAGACGAAGCAGGTCAAAATTCACCTGCCGCTGGCCGCCTTCGCCCTCTGCAATGAGGAAGGCACGCCGATCGTTGAGGCAGGCAGCTACAGCGTTTATGTCGGTGCTTCCCAGCCTGATGCCCGCAGCGTAGCGCTGATGGGTCAGGCCCCCGCAAAGCTGACTGTCACCCAGTCCGCAACGCAGGCCCTTGACCTGTGATTGATATTAGGAAGGAGAGACAGAACCATGCCCAAGACCGCACAAAAAGACGCTTCTGTGGCCACTGTCAAGAAGCAGGGTGCTGCGATGAAGCACATTAAAAAGTACTGGCAATGGTACGCAATGATGCTCATTCCCGTTGTGTACTACATCGTGTTCCGCTACATCCCGATGTTTGGCAACATCATTGCGTTCCGCCGCTACCGCGCTGGCAGCAGCATCTTCGGCGATGAATGGAGCGGCCTGAAGTACTTCAACCAGTTCATGAAGGATCAGAACTTCTGGCGTGCGTTCAAGAACACACTGCTGTTGAACTTCAAGTATCTGATCATCAGCTTCCCGCTGACGCTCATCTTCGCCCTGTTGCTGAACGAGGTCAAGAATGTTCACTTCAAGAAGATTGTGCAGACGATCTCCTACCTGCCCACTTCATCTCGATGGTCATCGTTGCGGGCATGGTCCGCGAGATTCTGTCCACCAGCGGTCCCATCAACAACCTCATCACCAAGCTGGGCGGCGAGGCCATCACCTTCATCTCCCTGCCCGAGTGGTTCACAACGATCTTTGTTACCACGGCGTATGGCAGGGCCTCGGCTGGGGCACCATCCTCTACTTGGCTGCCATGTCCGGCATCAACACCGAACTGTACGAGGCTGCTGAGCTGGACGGCGCAAACCGCTTCCAGCAGTGCCTGCACGTTACCATCCCCGCCATCCTGCCCACCATCTCCACCCTGTTGGTTCTGAACATCGGCAGCCTGTGCGGTTCCGCCGCTTTCGAGAAGGTCTTCCTGCTGTACACCCCCACCACCTATGAGACGGCCGACATCATTGGCACCTACGTCTACCGCATGGGCCTTGGCTCCGGCAACTACAGCTACGCAACGGCCGTCGGCCTGTTCCAAGGTGTCATCAACCTGGTCCTGCTCACGGTTGCCAACAAGGTCTCCTCTTGGCTGACCGGCAGCGGTTTGTGGTAATTAGGAGGATAAAATAATGGCAAAAGCAACTACTATGGGCCCCATGAAGATCAAGGAATCCGCCAGTTACCGCGTGTTCAAGGTCTTTAACGCCATCATCCTGACGCTGATCAGCGTTGCGATGCTCTACCCGTTCCTGTACTTGGTCGCCCAGTCCTTCTCCTCTACGCAGGCGATCGTTGCAGGCGAAGTCGGCCTGATCCCGAAGGACTTCAACATCTCCACATATAAATACGTCATCACCGACGGCAAGTTCATCCCCTATTACGGCAACACCATTGTGTACTCCATCATTGGCACGGTCTGCGCTCTGCTGTTCAGCGCCCTGCTGGCTATCCCCTTTCCAAGGCGGAGCTGTACGGCGGCAAGGCCATCAACAAGTTCATCATTTTCACGATGTACTTTGGCGGCGGCATGATCCCCAACTACATTTTGATGGTTTCCTTGGGTCTGCGCGATACCGTGGCATCCTTCATCCTGCCCGGCATGATCTCCACCTACTACGTCATCCTGATGCGTTCCTTCTTCCTCACTCTCCCCCGTGAGCTGGAAGAAGCCGGCGAGATCGACGGCCTGGACTTGTGGGGTGTGTTCTGGCGCATCGCCATCCCCCTGTCCAAGCCCATCATTGCCACCATGACACTGTTCTACGTCGTCCAGTACTGGAACGACTGGTTTGATGCTTTCCTATACTTGGATACGACCACGAAATGGCCCGTTGCTACTATCTGCGCCAGCTCATCAGCAGCGCTTCCGGCACAAGTGCCGATGCAGGCGACGCCATGCAGATCGCTTCCAACATCAAGTCCTGCGCCATGGTGCTGACGTCCGCTCCCATCATTTGCATCTACCCCTTCATCCAGAAGTATTTCGTGCAGGGCATGATGCTGGGCGGCGTTAAGGGCTAACGTTTTCGCGTTAGTGCTCTGCGTCCCGTTTTTCCACTGTCTTAAAACCGACGCCGACTCCGGCGCCGGATGAAAGAAAACGCCTGTTTTCCCAGGGCCTTCCGGGGAGCAGGAAAAACGTAATGGAGGTTACGAAACATGAAAAAGCTCACATCCCTCGTGCTGGCTACCAGCATGGTGCTGTCTCTGGCTGCCTGCGGCGGCTCCGGCAGCTCCACGGCTGCAAGCACCACCAACACCGATGGCAGCACTGCTACCACCGACACCGCTGCTGCAGACGATCGAACCTCGGCTATGAGTACGGCGAGCACTTCCACTCTGACGAGCCTGTCACCTACACGATGTTCTTCAACGACAACCCCGCCTATCCCATGAACGACAAGTGGATCAACGAGGGCGTCTTTAAGGCCATCGAGGATGCCACCAACGTCCATCTGGAACTGACCGTCGTTGACAACTCCAACTACACCGATAAGGTTCCTTGGCCGTTTCTTCCGGCACTTCCCCCTACATCATCCCCAAGATCTACTCTGAAACTGCGTATGTCACCGGCGGCGGCGTTGTCCCCGTTTCCGACTATGTCCAGTATATGCCCAACTACTCCAACTTCGTCGAGGAGTACAACATGCAGGACGACTTGGCCACCATCACGCAGGCCGACGGCAAGTACTACCGCCTGCCCGGCCTGAAGGAGACCGCTCTGCAGGATTACACCTTCCTCGTCCGCAAGGACATCTTTGACGCTGCCGGCTACGATGTCGCCGAGCTGGAAAAGGATTGGACCTGGGACAAGTTCGCCGACGTGCTGATCGGCGTCAAGCAGTACATGGTCGAGCAGGGCATGTGCGGCGAGAATGACTACATCTGGTCCGATATGTGGTGCGGCCAGACCTCCGGTTACGGTCAGGGCGGCAACCTGCTGAAGCTGCTGGGTGCCTCCTACGATATCAACACCGGCTGGGCCATCACCACCAACTACGGTCTGGTCTATGACGCCGACAGCGATTCCTTCGTTGACGGCTCTGTCTCCGACAAATACAAGCAGGCCTACACTGTCCTGCAGAAGCTTGTCCAGAACAAGGTCCTTGACCCCGAGACCTGGACCCAGGATGACGACACCGCGCTGAACAAGTTCTACCGCGGCGAGACCGTCATCATGTCCACCAACCGTGCCCAGTACGCTGCCCAGGACGCCAAGGTCAAGGAGCAGCTGGGCGAGGGCAACTACGAGCTGTACCGTACCCTCGTTCCCATCGGCACATCCGACTATCAGGCCGAGAACCAGCGCCTTGAGTGCGGTATCATGATCTCTTCCAACGCTCTGAAAGAGCTGGGCGAGGACGAGTTCATCAAGATGATGCGCTTTGTTGACTGGCTGTGGTACTCTGACGAGGGCCTGACCCTGACCAAGTGGGGCAAAGAGGGCGAGACCTACACCGTCACCGACGCGCCTACAGCCTGACCCCCGGTTACTACTGCAAAGGCCTGTCCATCGGACAGACCTCCGACGATCAGATCGACCTGCGTGAAGAGCTGGGCTACGCCTGCGGCAACTTCATGTATTCCGGCAACACCGAGCTGCTGACCAGCAACTTCACCGAGGATCTGCGTGACTTCTACGACCGTCAGGGCCAGTACCGCAAGTTGCGCCCGCTGGATCCCACCGTTACCTTCGACGAGGATCAGATGGAGATGCTGAACCTGTGGGGTACCCCCATGACCGATACCGTCAACGCTTGGACCTGCAAGTTTGCCATGAATCAGGCTGACATCAACAATGATTGGGATACCTACGTTGCTGAGGTCGAAGCCAGAACATGCAGAACATCGTTGATATGTACAACGACACCTACAACGCAAGCAAGTAATTTGTTTGGAAACTGACTGTCCCTGCGACAGTGATGCAACTGCCGGGGGCAGCCTCACGTAACAACATGGGGCTGCCCCCGGTTTGCTGTTTATGGTATGCAAGTACCGCGCCCCGGTGACGGGGCGCACCGTGTGTGCCCGACACGGCCATGTCGGACCTGCACGGCACTTCCCGTCCCATCCCCTTACCCTTATTAAAAGGAGCTGTTCCTTATGAAACGCACCGATTTCAGCGTCGACTGGCTGTTTGCCGCCTGCGCGCCGGATACCGAGCTGCTGCCTTGGAACGCGCAGTTCACCCCCGTCGACCTGCCCCACGATTGGCAGATTCGCCACGCGGACGATCTGTACCGCGACGGCACGCTGTTCTACCGCAAATATTTCTTTGTCACTGATGTGCCCGGCACCCGCCGCATGCTTTGGTTCGGCGGGGCCTACATGGATACGACCGTTTTCGTCAACGGCACCGAAGTCGGCCAATGGAAGTACGGCTACACGTCGTTCTGGTTCGACATCACCGATGCGCTCCATGAGGCCAGAACGAGGTTCTTGTCCGCTGCAATCTGCGCCACCCCAACTCCCGCTGGTACTCCGGTGCGGGCCTGTACCGCAATGTGGAACTGTGGGAGGCTCCCGACCTCCACTTAATGCCCGATGGACTGTATGTAGCTGCCAAAGAGGGCGACAACGGCGCTTGGACCGTGGCCGTCACTGCCGAGGCAGGTTCCGTCACCGCCGCCAGCACGGGCCGCACGCTGACGCTGCATCTGACAGATGATAACGGCAGCCTTCTTGGCACTGCCGCCATCCCTGCCGATGCATGGGCTGCTCTCCCCTCCCCCGATGGCTGGCGCACGGGCAAGGAAACCACGATTTACAAAGCCTCACACACCTTCACGCTGCAAGACCCCGCTTTGTGGGACTTGGACGCGCCAAGCTTCTACCACATCACGGCAGAGCTAACCGGCGCCGATGGCGTTACCGACACACTAACCACCCGCTTTGGCTGCCGCACCATCGAAGCCACACCCGACTGCGGGCTGCTGGTGAATCACAAGCGCGTTTTGATCAAGGGCGTCTGCATCCACCACGATTTCGGCTGTCTCGGTTCGGCGTTTGAGTACAGCGCCGCCAAGCGTCAGCTTGAAATCCTCAAGTCCATGGGGGTTAACAGCATCCGCACGGGTCACACACCGCCCGCGCCGCAGTTCATGGATCTGGCCGATGAGATGGGCATTTTGATGGATGTCGAGAGCTTCGACTGCTGGCGCAGCGGCAAGAACCCTTACGACTACGGCCGCTTCTTTGACGAGTGGCAGGAAAAGGATGTTGCTGCCTGGATCCGCCGCGACCGCAACCACCCAAGCCTGCTGTTCTGGTGCATCGGCAACGAGATCTACGACACCCACGCAGGTCCCGAGGGCGCGGACACAATGCGGATGCTGCTGGCCGAGGTCGCCGCGCACGACCCTGCGCGCAACGGCATCCCAACGCTCGGCTCCAACTACATGCCGTGGGAAAATACACAGCACTGTGCCGATATCATCAAGGTCGCGGGCTATAATTACGGCGAGCGCCTCTACGCCAGCCACCACGAGAAGCACCCCGACTGGGTCATCTACGGCAGTGAGACGTCGTCCATCGTGCAGAGCCGCGGCATCTACCACTTCCCGCTTTCGCAAAGCCTGCTGTCTGATGACGACCTGCAGTGCTCAAGCCTGGGCAACAGCCGCACGAGTTGGGGCGCGGAGAGCTGGGACATCTGCCTGCAGAGCGAGCAACGCTGGCCATTCACGCTGGGGCAGTACCTTTGGACCGGGTGGGATTACATCGGCGAGCCGACACCTTACCACACGCGCAGCAGCTATTTCGGCACGATTGACACGGCAGGCTTCCCGAAGGACGCTACTACGTTGTGCAGGCCGCGTGGCTCGACCCCAAAACACACCCAATGGTACACCTGTTCCCCTACTGGGACTTCAACGAAGGGCAGCTGATTGACCTCTGCGCTTGCACCAACGCCCACAGCATAGAACTGTTTGTGAACGGCGAGAGCCTTGGCCGCAAGGTGCTGGACTCCGCCAAGGGCCGTACCGCCAGCTGGCAGACAGCCTACCGCCCCGGCAGCGTCAAGGTCGTAGCCTACGATGAAAACGGCAAGGTCGTGGCAACCGACGAGCAGGATTCCTTCGATGACAGCGCTATGGTCTGCCTGCAGGCTGACCGCAAGACGATTTCCGGCGATGGCCGTGAGCTTGCGTTTATCACAATCACAACCCGCGACAAGAACGGCAACCCTGTGCGCAACGCGAACGACTGCGTGACGGTCCGCGTAAATGGCGCGGGTGTGTTGGTGGGCCTTGACAACGGCGACAGCGCCGACCCCGACGAATACCAGACCGACAGCCGCCGCCTTTTCAGCGGCATGCTGCTGGCCGTTGTGGCGGGCAATGGCCGCACCGGCACGATTACCGTGGATGTCACGGCCCCCGGCCTGCGCCCTGCAGTGCTGACGCTGGACGCCGCCCCGTTTGAAGGCCCCGTTCGCCCGCCGTCTGCCGCCGCTGACCTTTCGGCGGCAGGCACGCAGGAAATCCCTGTGCGCAAGCTGGCCCTGACCGCCGAGCGCACAGCGCTGGACAAGGAGCACCCCGTAACGCACATTACCGCCGCACGCCGGCCTGCATCAGCAACCTTCACCGACATCGAGTGGCAGTTGACCGACGACAAGGGTGTGCCCGCCGTGAACGCGGCCATGCAGCCAGACGGTGACATGCTGACGGTGACCGCCCTGGGCATGGCACACTGCGGGTTCGCGCCCTGGTGCGCAACGGTCACGATGCGCCGCAGCTGATCTCCCAGTTGGAGTTGTCCATCTCTGGCGTCGGTCAGCTGCACAAGAACCCTTATGAATTTATCTCGGCCAGCCGTTTTGATGCGTCCTTCGGCGACATCGGCAACGGCAACGAGCGCGGCGTTTCCACTTCCCGCACGGGCCGCAGCTGGGTGCTGTTCGATGATATCGACTTTGGCCCGATGGTGCAGATACGGTGGAGCTGCCAATCTTTGTGCTGGACGGAGAACCGACGACCTTCCGCTTCTGGGACGGCGAGCCCTACGCCGAGGGCAGTACAATGATCGGCGAGCGCGTCTACCACAAGCCCAAGCAGTGGAACGTCTACCAGCGACACCTTCAAGCTGGACAAGCTCCTGCGCGGCATCGGCAGGTTTGCTGTGGAGCTGAACGTGAAGGTCCACATCAAGGGCTTTACCTTCACCCGTCATTCTCGCGCATGGGATACCCTGGCTGCGGGCGCGTGCGATGCCGTCTATGGCGATTCCTTTACCCGCGACGGGTCGCGTGTGCTGGGCATCGGCAACAATGTCTCGCTGCTGTTTGACCGCATGGACTTTGGCGAGACCGGCTGCTGCGGCATCCGCATTACGGGCCGCAGCCCGTTGCCCGCCAACACGGTGCATCTGATGTTTGCCGCTGCAGAGGCGGTGAGACCGAGCGCCGTGTGGTCGAGTTTGGCCCACAGGCCGATTGGGGCGAGCAAACCTTCACGTTTGAGCCGTCACAGGGCGCGGCAGGTCACGTTCCTCTTCCTGCCCGGCACGCAGTTTGACTTTGATTCCTTTACATTTATTTGAGGCAACTACCTATGAACCATGAAATTTATGCGGACCATGCCGCCACCACGCCCATTGAGCCGCTGGCGCTGGAGGCCATGTATACCGCATACCAAGAGTACGCGAACCCCGCCGCACTCTACCGCAGCGCCCTGCACACCAAGCAGAGCGTGGAAAAAGCACGGCTGACCGTGGCGGAAAATCTGGGCTGCACCCCCGATCATATATTTTTCACCTCCGGCGGCAGCGAGAGCAATACCTGGGCCATCCGTGGCACGGTGCCGCAGGGCGGCCATGTGGTCACAACGCCCATCGAGCACCACTCGGTTCTGAACGCCTGCGCGTCAATCCGGGACGACGGCGGCCGCATGACAACGCTGGAGGTTGACGGGTTCGGCCGCGTTGTACCTGAGAGCTTGACCCGCGCCTGGCGGCCCACCCCAACCTGGTCAGCTTGCAGTACGCCAACAACGAGGTAGGCGTTGTACAGAACATCCCCGCGCTGGAAGCGCTCTGCCGTGAGGCGGATGTGCTGCTGCACGTTGACGCTGTGCAGGCTGCGGGACACCTGGCCATCCCGCTGGATGGCATCGATTTTCTGTCGGCGTCGGCCACAAGTTCGGCGGGCCGAAGGGCATCGGCTTCTTGTATGTGCGCGAGCCTCGCAAACTGCGCCCGCTGATTTACGGCGCAGTCAACAGTACGGCCTGCGCCCCGGCACTGAGCCCGCAGCGCTGATTGCGGCTTGGCCGCAGCGTTCAAGGTCACCTGCGCCGAGCGCCGCCAGCGCACTGCCAAAAAGCGTGCCCTGGCCGAGGAGTTTTGGCAGACGCTGCAT